>Ga0308167_1000185_pt1 | contig 139058 bp, 116 predicted proteins | sample PhyCR1_2_FD_202138 | JGI IMG/M metagenome (GOLD analysis project Ga0308167, IMG submission 202138) | Phyllosphere microbial communities from UC Gill Tract Community Farm, Albany, California, United States - DLSLRC.R1 | ecosystem: Host-associated > Plants > Phyllosphere > Unclassified | place...
CGCTGCTGATGGGTCAGCTGCATCTGAGCCAGCTTCTTTAATTTCTCAAAAAGGACATCATGATGAAAAACAGAGTGGCATTTGTGACCGGCGCAGGCCAGGGCATTGGTGAAGCGATCGCCCTGCGTCTGGCGAAAGATGGGCTGGCGGTCGCGGTGGCCGATTTCAATCAGGAAACCGCCCGCCAGGTTGCAGAGAAGATTAATCAGCAGGGTGGCAAAGCGATCGCGCTGAAAGTCGACGTTTCACAGCGCGATCAGGTGATGGACGCCGTAGAAGAGGCGCGTCGTACGCTGGGTGGCTTTGACGTCATCGTCAATAACGCGGGCATTGCGCCCTCCACGCCGATTGCTGAGATCACCGAAGCAGTGGTCGACAAGGTCTACAACGTCAATGTCAAAGGGGTGATCTGGGGTATGCAGGCCGCGATCAAAGCGTTTGCAGCAGAAGGTCACGGCGGCAAAATCATCAACGCCTGTTCGCAGGCGGGGCACGTTGGCAATCCGGAACTGGCGGTTTACAGCTCCAGTAAGTTCGCCGTGCGCGGCCTGACACAGACTGCCGCGCGCGATCTGGCACCAGCCGGTATCACGGTTAACGCCTTCTGCCCTGGCATTGTCAGAACGCCAATGTGGGAAGAGATAGACCGGCAGATCTCTGAAGCCGCCGGAAAACCGGCCGGTTATGGCACAGAGGAGTTTGCGAAACGCATTACACTGGGGCGTCTGTCTGAGCCGGACGATGTGGCGGCCTGCGTCGCCTATCTGGCCAGTCCCGACTCCAACTACATGACCGGTCAGTCACTGTTGATTGATGGCGGCATGGTCTTTAACTGATCTGCCCTCCCCTGCTGCGTCCCGGCGCAGCAGGCTCTGCTTCAGCGCCGGTTTAAACATTAATTTCTTTTATCTTAAAAACGGTTAGCCATCAGCCTGTTGACCGTTTAAGCGCGCCAGCCCTGCGTTTTCATCGCCGTACAGAGTAAAGCTGCTTATTATCCTGCCGATAAAACAGAGACTCCTTTCCCTGTTCGAAGCGACCATGTTAACGATCAACCATAACGAACCCGCCGCCATTACGAACAAAACGCGGTACAGCACTGACTCTGTTCTGGGACGAACGGTTGAACGGCTATCATCAGGGATGCGGATTAACAGTGCAAAAGATGACGCAGCGGGTCAGGCGATTGCCAACCGCATGACGGCCAATATCAATGCCGATGCGGTGGTGGCGCGCGGCCTCAATGACGCTATCAGCTATTCCCAGACCGCCAGCGGAGGCCTGGGCAGCATCGTCGATCTGCTGATCCAGGCCCGCACGCTGTCGGTTCAGGCAGCCAGTGGCACGCTATCCGACGCGGATCGGCAGAGTGTCAACGGTGCCTATCAGCAGATTCTGGCAGGCATCAACGACATCGCGGATCACACCGAGATTTTCGGCCGTTATCCGCTGGCGACCAATAATCCCGATCTGCCCCCCGCGAAACTGGGTAACGTTGATCCTATCAACACGAAGTTTCCGGTTCCGGGCAAGAATTACTCTTTTACCTCTGGCGTGATCCCGCTGGCCTATATTCCGGCAGGCTCGACAGCGATAAGCATCACCATCGACTCGCTGAATCTGGATGACGATCTCCAGCTCTTTACCCGCGACGGTAAGCATCTGGTTGGTACACCGCTGGATGGCGCTGCGCCCGATTACACCTGGGCCAGCAAAGGCATTACGAATGCGGCTACCGCCGATACTAACCTGCTGACCAGCACTAACGGTTTTGGCAGCGGTGCCGCGTATGACAGTTCGCAACTGCTTGAAGGTGGCCCGAGCTGGGCGCTGGCGGGCAGTAACAGCAGCACTTATAACGGCATGAACATCACTTATAGCGGTGACGGCGACCGCTATGAAGATGTCGCCAGCGGCGATTTCAACAACGGGACCCTCACCAGTCACCCGCTTGAGCGCATCACGCTGGATACGGTGAACGAAGATTTGATTGTAGTGGTGGTGGGCAATGGCTCCTTCACCGGTAATCTGACCTGGGGAAACCTGCCTGAACCTAAAGGCGTGCCTGCAACGCCGCCACATGAGAGTCGCCCTCTGGAAGTGGTCACCAGCGCCGATTATGGTCAGCCGGTGCAGTCGGATAGCATCCCCGCTACCCCGTCAGATACCAAAACCCTGGGACTGAACAATACCACGCTGCTGAACAGTGATGACATCTCCAGCACCATGAAGGCGCTGGATAGTGCGCTGGCGAAGATCAGTGGCTATCAGTCCACTTATGGCGCAAAGATTAACCGTTACGAATCAAACCGTAATGTGCTGGCACAACAGGGTGTGGATACCTCAGCGGCACGCAGCCGCATACAGGATGCGGACTATGCCGAAGAAGCCAGTCAGCTGGCGCGCAACCAGATTATTCAGCAGGGCCAGACTGCCGTCAGTAAAATGGCGAACAAAACACCTGAAATGATCATTCAGCTGTTAGGCAGTTAATACTTTTAACCGGCTGAGCGTCCTGCTACAGCCGTTTACCCTGTTTCTACACTTCCCTGCCCGTCTGATTCCTCCCCCTGCTGGCCCGAAACTCCCGGTTACACTCCATCACGCTTTGATCCCAGTCACACAAACTTGTTTAAGATTCGTTTAAAGATGATCGTGATCACCCTTTTTGTTAAAGAAATGCTAAATCATGACAACAATTTAATATCATCCTTTAGTGCAGGGTTAATTAAAACAACAGGTTAATTGTTACCACGCTAAGTAATAACCTGAATTTTCCGGGCTGTATGTCACCGTTCCATTACTTTTACGCCATGCGAGGGCTGTTCTTTTGCTGACAATACTGGGTTTTTCGATGGTCGTTTGCTTCATGTATTTAATCATGACCAAACGTATGTCAGCCTTAATTGCGCTGATCCTGATACCAACCATATTTGCGCTGATTGGCGGCTTTTACGCAGGCCTGGGTGCCATGATGCTGGATGGCGTCAAAAAGCTGGCTCCTACCGGCGTGATGCTGACCTTCTCCATTCTCTATTTCGGTATGATGATCGATGCCGGGCTTTTTGACCCGCTGGTCCGCTTTATTCTCCGGATGGTGCGCGGCGATCCCCTGAAAGTGCTGGTCGGCACGGCGGTGCTAACGCTGCTTGTCTCACTGGATGGTGACAGCTCGACGACATACATGATCGCTATTGCCGCGTTCCTGCCGCTTTATCACCGACTGGGCATGAACGTGCTGATGATGACCTGTCTGGTCAACCTCGCCAGCGGCATTATGAACCTCTCACCCTGGGGTGGCCCAACTGCCCGTGCAGCGGCGGCATTGCGCATTGACGCACTCGACATCTTCATTCCGATGCTGCCAGCCATGCTGCTGGCCTGTGTCAGTCTGGTCGCGATGGCGGTGCTGTTTGGCCTGCGTGAGCGTAAGCGTCTTGGCGTAATGACCATGAAAGATCACCATCTCGACAACATTGAGCTGGGGCTGGGCGATGCCGAAGAGTGCGCTGCCAACCGTCGTCCGAAGATGTTCTGGCCTAATTTCATTCTGACCACCGTGCTGCTGGTGCTGCTGGTCATTGGTTTAATGCCGATTCAAATCCTGTTTATGCTGGCATTTGCGATTGCGGTGATGCTCAACTATCCGACCCTGGAGGAGCAGAAAGCCCGCATCAGTTCCCACGCCGGTAACGTACTGGCGGTGACCGCGCTGATTTTTGCCGCCGGTGTTTTCACCGGTATCCTCTCCGGCACCGGCATGGTAGATGCGATGGCGAAGAGTCTGCTGGCAGTGATCCCGCACAGCTTCGGGCCTTACCTGGCGGTGTTCACCGCACTGGTCAGTCTGCCTTTCACCTTCTTCATGTCGAATGATGCATTCTACTTCGGCATCCTGCCGGTTATCGCTCAGACGGCGGCCAGCTATGGCATTACGGCCGAAGAGATTGCGCGCGCTTCGATTGTCGGCCAGCCATTCCATCTGCTGAGTCCGCTGGTGCCATCAGTCTATCTGCTGGTGGGTCTGGCAAAAGTCGACATCGGCGACCACCAGCGCTTTGCAATCAAGTGGGGGATCCTGGTCAGTCTGGTATTGATGGCGGGCGGCCTGCTGACCGGCGCGTTCCCGCTGTTCCACCGTTAATCCTCTGATTCAGGCGGATAACCGGCTTTTGTTGCCCGGTTATCCGCTTCACCGCTCCGCCTTCTGCTTCCCCCCTCCCTACACTCTATAGCCAGGCTGATGTGCTGCGCGCCAGACAGGCCGTAGCCTCACAGAAATATCCCCATTGCCCCTATGGAGGCCCGATAAAATTCATCACCTTAACTGTGGCTGTATGTGCCCGCTGGGCGGCGCGTTCCAGGATGGATTCAGTAAAGGCCTGAAAGCACATCTTGTCTGTCGCTGTCTGCTGCTTCCCTGTCATAGCCTATCATTGTACAATAACTTGTATTACTTACTACGGAGGTCCCATGAGAGCAATCAGTTACAGCGAAGCCCGACAGAACCTGTCTGCCACTATGGTTCAGACGGTTGAAGATAAAGCGCCGATATTAATCACCCGCCAGAACGGAGAATCCTGCGTGCTGATGTCGCTTGAAGAATATAACTCACTGGAAGAGACAGCCTACCTGTTGCGGTCACCTAAAAATGCTCGCAGGTTGATGGATTCCATCGAAAGCCTGCAAAGCGGTAACGGGACTGAAAGGGATATTATTGAGTGAAGCTGACATGGTCAGAAGAAGCCTGGGATGATTATCTTTACTGGCAGGATACCGATAAAAAAACCGTCAAAAAGATTAATGAATTGCTAAAAGATACCAGCAGGACGCCTTTTGAAGGCAAAGGAAAACCCGAGCCATTAAAACATAACCTTGCAGGTTTCTGGTCACGCAGAATTACGGCAGAACATCGGCTGGTTTATGCCGTCAGTGGAGACGCTCTATTAATCGCCTCATGCCGATATCATTATTGACGGACTCAGGAGCTTACCCCTGAGCCCTTTCAGTACACCCGTTTCAGCAGCGGCGTCATCAACCGCAATCCGGTTAACCCGGATCGCCCGCCCTCTTTTTCAGCTGTGCAGAAAGCCAGGGCGCAGTGAGACTCTCTGCAGAATTGCTGACCTCTTCCGGTGAGCCGGATGAAACAATTCTTCCGCCCTTCAGCCCCGAACCGGGACCCAAATCAATCACCCAGTCCGCTTCTGCCACAATGCGCATGGTGTGTTCCGCCATAATCACAGTGTGGCCGCGCTTTACCAGTTCATCCAGCACAATCAACAGCTTGTCCATGTCAGACGGGTGCAAGCCTGTCGAGGGTTCATCAAGCAGATAGAGCGTAGCCGTCCGCTGGACGCGCTGCAGTTCCCAGGCCAGCTTGATGCGCTGACACTCTCCACCGGACAATTCAGTAGCGGGCTGACCCAGCGTCAGGTATCCCAGTCCCAGTGATGTCAGTGCCGACAGCGAACGCTGAATACCGTCATAGCCGTGAAATACCTCAGTGGCATGATCCACAGTGAGATTAAGCACATCCGCTATCGTCAGGTTGTTCCACTTCACCTCCAGCGTCTCAGGGTTGTAACGGCTTCCCGCGCAGACTGAGCAGGTTGCGGTGGCGCTGGGCATAAAGAGCAGCTCAATTGAAATCTGTCCCTGCCCTTCACACGCAGGACAGCGTCCGGCTGGCAGATTGAAGGAAAAGCGGCTGGCGCTGAAGCCTTTGGCTTTCGCCGCAGGGGTGTCAGCAAATAGCCTGCGAACGATGTCGAAAAATCCGGTATACGTGGCCAGATTTGAGCGAGGTGTGCGCCCGATAGGACGCTGATCAATTCTGACCAGTCGGCCAATAGCCTCATTTCCGCTGACAATCTTGCCTTTAACGTCTGGCACCAGATCGTCTTCCTCACCCTCTTCACTGTCAGGCATTTTATCAAAACGTCCGAGCATTTCCGGAAGCACACGATTCAGCAGCGTCGATTTTCCAGAGCCGGACACGCCTGTGACGGCCGTCATTCTCCCCAGCGGGATGGCGATATCCATGCCTGCGATATTGTTGCAATAGACCTGTTCAAATCTGAGCCAGCTCTCTGCGGGTCGACGCTGGCGCAACCCGGTATAGCTGCGGGAGAAGAGATAACCTGCAGTAGGCGACGCAATCACGTCTTCAAGTCCTGCCGGTTCACCGTTATAGACGATTTCGCCACCATGCGTGCCCGGTCCGGGGCCGACCTCGATGAGCCAGTCGGCCTCGGCGATGAGGTCGAGGTTATGCTCGACGACCACCAGCGAATTACCTGCGCGCACCAGGTTCTTAAGGGACGCGAGCAGCGCGTTGACATCATCGGGATGCAGGCCGGCTGAAGGCTCATCCAGCACATAAAGCACGCCAAACAATCGTGAGATTAACTGGGTTGCGAGACGCACGCGCTGCAGCTCGCCAGAGGAGAGCATGGTGGTGCGCCGCCCCGGCGCAAGATGCCCCAGACCCAGCGTTTCAAGCTGATTGAGCCGCATAGCAATATCCGACGTCATCCGGATAACCGCCTCCTGCAGCGCCGCCTCGGCAGGCAGGTCCGGGGAGGCACCTGTCGCATAAGGCTTAAACAGCTCAGCAAGTTCTGAGACCGACAGCTCACTCAGGCTGGCAATGTCATGACCGGCAAACGTCACGGACAGCGCATCCCGGTTTAGCCTTTTACCGTGGCATTCAGCACAGGGAGTCACCGTTACAAAGCGCGCCAGCCGTTTCTTCGTCGTCTCACTGCCACCTGAATAACTCTGCAGCACGATTTTTGCTGCACTGGTGTAAGTCCCGGTATAAGCGGGCTCTTCGCCTGCCGCCAGCGCTTTTTCACGCTGCTCAGCATTCAGGCCGACAAAAATCGGCACCGAGGGCTGCTCGTCAGTCAGCAGTATCCACTGCTGGTCACGGGCTGAAAGCGTCTGCCAGGGCGCATCGACATCGTAACCCAGCGTCTCAAGGATGCTTCGCAGGTTTTTGTTATGCCAGCCTCTGGGCCAGGAGGCGATGGCACCCTGCCGGATGCTCAGCGCGCCATCCGGCACCATCGACTCAGTTTTGACGGTGTGAACTCTTCCCAGTCCCTGGCAATGCGGACAGGCGCCTTCAGGATTGTTGGGCGAGAAATAATCGGCGGTCATAAAGGGCACGCCTTCTGGCCTTACGCCTGCACGGGAAAACAGCAGGCGCAACGTGACAGAAATTCGGGTGAGGCTGCCCACCGTTGAACGCTCCTGCGCCCCCGCCCGGCTCTGCTGAAGCGCCACCGCAGGCGGAAGTCCGTCAATATTATCCACATCTGGCGCAGCGGCCTGATCGATCAGGCGACGGGCGTGTGGCGAGACCGACTCGATAAACCGGCGCTGGGCTTCCGCATAGAGGGTATCAAAGGCGAGGGACGACTTACCGGAGCCTGAAACCCCGGTGAACACCACCATGGCATTTCGGGGAAATCGCAGCGAAACATCTTTGAGATTATGCGTTCTTGCACCCTGTACCGAGACATAAGGGTCGATGTGCTCATCAGCGCGGTAATGATCGGCGTTGCGTTGTTCTGTCATGATTTCCCTGTTTGATAATGCACGGCAGATTCATGATGGCCTGCCGTTAATGACTAAAAATTGCAGATACAAATCCGGCGTTCGGGCTATCTGGCCCGTCTGGGGATGGAAACAACAGCAAGGGTAGTCAGGGATTGCGGTGTTCACAACGCGAGGAGGTGATTCAGAACTTGCTGGTCCGGGACGTTGTCGTTTATACCGTCACAGATCTGGCTGGTCCAGAATTCAATAAAATACCGCAGGAACAAAAAAGCCCGCATATGGCGGGCCTCAGTTACTGGACGTTTATCCTTTGGGATTGGGCAGAGCCTACAAGGGATGCGAGCGGAATATTGAACATTTTATGCAGATTCCGGATCATTGGCAGCGTCAGCGCACGCTTATGATTCAGTACCTCATAGACGCGGTTCTGGCGTCCAATCGCCGGCACTAAGTCTTTCGCTGTCAGCCCCATCTGCTCCATGCGGAATTTAATCGCTTCTACCGGATCGGGTGCCTCAATCGGATAATGTTCCTGCTCGTATTTTTCGATAAGCAGGATCATGACTTCCAGAAAGTCCCCGGCTTCACTTCCCGGTTCTGGCTCGTTATCGAACAGGGGAGATACGGCAGACAGAGCGGCTTCATAATCTGCTTCACAGTGAATCGGTTTGATTTTATAAGCCATCACATTTCCACCGTATTTGCGTTTATTCTGTCGTATTCGGCGTGCGTACCTGCAAACTTTATGTAGACCGCCTGAAACCTGTAAGCCACTGCAATAATTAAACGGTAGTGATTGCCTTTAATATCAAACACCACCCGATTGTTGCTCAGAAAATCTGCCGTTCTGTACTTATCCTTAATATCCTGCGGCGTTTTCCACTGAGCCTTACTGACTTCATCTACCCATGCTCTTAACGGCTGCTCCGCCTGATTATGGGTCTCCCAGAATCGCTTGAGAGACGCGATCGATATAATTCGCACTGACGTTCCCTGTTATCCCATGGCGGGACTAATATAACAGTCCCAATTCGGGACTTCAAGGCTAAGCCACATTTTGTTTTCAGGAAAACAGTGTGAATAAACTTTTATAAAACAGAAGAATGGGTATGTTAGCGCTCCATTACGCTAGCAATTTTTAAGCTTCTTTAATGCAAAAAAACCCGTCAGTGACGGGTTTTCAGGCCTGAAAGGCGACAATCACCGTAGCAGCTTTACGGCTTTTTAAACTTGTCCTCAACCTTCTCTTTCGCTTCGGCGATTTTATCACCGGTCTTTTCCGCGAAACCCTCTTTATGCGCTGGCTCGCTGCCTGGCGTCAACGGGCGGCTATCGTGGTCATCACGGGCCTGACGCGTGCTCTCAAGCAACGGATCGGCCACCGTACGATTCCCGGTCATCCGGTCTGCATCGAGAGGATCCGTACTGGCATGGTCAATATCCACTTCCTGACGGCGTACCGAATCGTTGATGATTTCGACCCGATCGCTGGCCTCTTTACGTAACACCACCTCTTCAATAATCTCCGCGGTCTTATTAATCACGGGCTGCTCATGCGTCTCTTCCACTTCGACGGTTTTTTCAGACCAGTCAACATTAGCCGTTGAGCCGGTTTCACTGACCGGACGACGGAAGATTTCAGCGTGCTGCTCATGCAAAGAGACGTTCTGTGACACCTGATCGGTGACAGTGTAGCGGCGTACGCGGGTCGACCCTTCGCTGACCAGACGTTTACCTACTTCCAGTCGCTCCTCGGCCAGACGCAATACATCCTCGTCACTTTCGTCACCGGTCAGGGCAGTACGGGCAGCGCCACGATGGGCAGGATCGGTAGAGAGTGGATCGACGGCGACATTATCCTGCAGCGTTCCACTGGCAGGTGCCGTCAGACCATCGCTGGTCGCGTAACCCGGCGCGTCATCATCGGGTAGCGCCGCGCTGCGCTCGGTAAGTTCTTCATGTGCATCCAGGATGCCCAGGGCACGCGGCAACGCATCTTCATCGGCCCGCAGCGACAGCACCACTCCGCCAGTCCGCATCGCATCTTCATACACTTCGGCCTGATCCTCCTCCAGCGTATTGCCAAACAGGCGTTGCCAGAAGCCGGGGTGACGGGCCTCATGACCTTCGGTACGCAAGCGATCACCGGAGATGATATCGATGTCATCATCCAGGAACCCGGCCTTAATCAGGTTACGCTTTGCGCCTTCTGCCAGTGAGATATTGCTGAACATTGTTACGATTGTTTCACGCGCCATGTTGTGTTCCTCGGTGATGGATTCGGACGGCTCTGAATAGGGTGTTCGGGTCAGGTGAGCGTGCTGTTTGCGCAGGGAAACAACCTGTTCTGTGGCTTCCTCACTGACAACCTTGCGGATATGCCACTCCTCTTTCAGCACCAGATGACGAACGATTTCGACTTCCTCTTCGACAATCGGAATGATCAGCACACCATTTTCTTCACGGATTGTCGGCATCTCAGCCAGCCGTTCCGACCTGGGAATGCGTTCTATTTCCGCCGTCTGATGCCGGAGCATCAGCGCAATTTTCTGCTGATGCTCAGTGACCTGTCGGGTAACCCTGACATAACCGTCAATGACCCGCTGCTTAGAGATCTCAACGGTTTCCTCCGCCAGGCTTATGACCTGGTCGCTACCCTCTGACCCTGGCTTTTCAGGAGGTTGATTGTTCATGTTTAACCTGCCTGTGATACAGAGCGATCATTTGTACTTTTCTTTACCTTGAGCATAAGTCACTGCTTTTCGGCTAATTAAAGCCTGGCACAAACAATGACAAAAGATAGGAAAAAGCAGAAAAATGCCATTATATGAAGATAACGTGGTGCTAAAATCGATTAAGCGGTGCGGCAGATAAAAAAGCTAACGAAGCGGAAGACAGTGAAATCTTTTTTATGCCGTGTGTGAAAAGAGGCGCAATCAGCCATTCACATGACCTGACGTTAATCAGGGGTTGAGCCACTTGCTTTCCTGCAACGCGCCCATAGAGGAGTAGTGAAACAGGGCGCGCTGATTTTCGTTTCGCTGAAGCTGATAGGCGTCCAGCACACTGACCCGCACGATCACTACGCCAAAGCGGGATTCTCCCGTTTCCGCTGCCGTCGGGCCGGGCGCTTCGTTAGCCGTTGTCCGCGCATCCCCTGGAGGTCCGCCGGTGTAAGTCTGCCGCGTATGCTGCGGTAAGGCACGCCAGGCCTTCCGGGCAACATCACTTCCCGCCGCATAGCACTCAACCCGGCCTGCCAGCCGCAGCTGCAGGCGACGCTGATGGCAATATCCCAGCACGGTGACCTGCGGATTCGCCGCCATCTCCTGCCACTTCGGGCTGCGTACATCCGTATGAAATGTCAGCATCCTGTGGTCGTCGGCACACTGGCGCAGAACCACGGTTCGCGCCTGAGGCTGCACCAGAGCATCGACCGTACAGAGCATCAGATAACGAAATCCGGCCTGCGGATCGGATGCAGCCTCCTGCAGTGCAGCCCAGGCTCCGGCTTCAAACGTTTTCAGATCCATAGGGAATTACTCTCATCGGGGTCAATTGAGTTCATGTGGCTAAAAGAGTAGCAACGAAGTGAGCAGATGGCCTGCAGGAGAGCGTTAACAGCCGATATACCCTGCAAAAACCTAAGCATGACGTACGAAACCGTGAAGCGGTTAAAAACCTCTTCGTCTTGCCCTCGCAGCGTCGCGAAAACGCATGATGCCCGTCAGAGACTTTGTGCTATTTTTACGCCGTTGCCTTACCGATTCGACACGCAGGGAGTGGCAGGATGTCCACAGAAGATTTACCACCCGCAATGCCAGCGCAAATGACCTCGCCACGCCTGACTTACCGTGTGCTGCGCGAGGAAGACTGGCCCTTCTATCTGGCGGTCAGTCAGGATCGATCGGTGATGAAGTACATCAGCGACCCACGCAGCGTGGAAGCGATCAGAACCCACTCATTTGATGTCCGCCTGCCCACCTGGTATCCGGGCTGCAAACACTGGCTGTGTCTGGTGATCGAGGAAAAGATATCGGGTCTGCCGGCTGGTTTCTGTGGATTTATCGATCGCGGAGACGGTATTGCGGAGTTTGGTTTCATTCTGGCGGCAGATGCGCAGGGCAAAGGTTATGGCAGGGAGTCACTGCATGCCACCATCACGTTCTGCTTTGAGCAGCAGGCTTATCGTAAACTGACCGCCACGGTGACGGCAGGCAATGCAGCCTCACGCCAGACCCTGATTTCAGCAGGTTTTATTCAGGAAGGAACCTTGCGGCAGAACTTCTTTCTCGATGGCCAGTGGCAGGATGACTGGATCTTCGGCTTGCTGAAGCAGGAATACCCGCTATCACGCTGAACTTACAGGCATAGAAACTGGCATCGTTCACCCTGTTTCTGTCAGATCGATAAGCGTGGCGTGACATCGTGACCGCTGGCGACGGCGACCGCGGGTAGATAGTGCTCTTGTCCGCACAGCATCGCCTCAAAGTCCGCAGGCGTCATTGGCCGGCACAGGCCATTGCCCTGCATGATGTCGCACCCGGCGGTGGTGACAAAAGCGATCTGCTCTTTGTCTTCCACCCCTTCTGCAACCACCTGAATACCCAGGCTTTTGCCGAGCGCAGTCATGGCCCGGAACATCATCCGTACCCGCATGCTGGAACCCAGCTCGTGCGTCAGCGACTTATCAATTTTAAAGCCCGCTACAAAGCTATGACGCAGCAGGTTAATCGCTCCCAGCGTCCGTCCGTAATGATCGATCACGAACGTGGCACCGGTACGGCGCACCGCTTCAATCTGAACCGGCATATCCTGTACCAGCACAGCCAGTAATGGCTCATCCACTTCCAGCTCAACAAAACCGGCATCACCGCCAGCACTCTCACGTATCACCGCTTCCAGACTGTTGCCTGCCAGCTGGCGCGGAAACAGGTTAATGCTGACGCGAAGCTGAGGCGCGCGCACCTGCCACTGCCGGACCTGGGTCAGAGCACTGCGGATGATCCACTCGCCCAGTGTCACCGAAAGCGGGCTCTTAACCAGCATGCCGATAAATTCGGCAGGCAACAGCAGACCGCGCGTCGGATGCTGCCAGCGCACCAGCGTCTCGCAGCCAGTGAGTTTTCCACTCTCAACCTCGAAGCGCGGCTGATAGTAAAGCGTGAACTGCTGCTGGCGCACTGCTGTTTCCAGTTCGCGCTCAAAGCGTCGGCGCTGCTGCTCCGCTTCACGAAACGCAGGCATGAACAGAATACTGCGGCCTTTGCCTGATGCTTTGGCGCGGTAGAGCGCCAGGTCAGCAGCGGACATTACCGCAGAAGGATCGCGCCCGTGCTCCGGGTAGGAGGCGATGCCGGTACTGGCCCCGACTACGACCGGCGAGTCGTGATAGCGGAACGGCGTCTGTACGGCCGCAATCAGTTTTTCCGCCGTTATTGCGGCCTCTGCGCTGCCGCCCGCTAACAGGATCACAAATTCATCACCGCCCAGCCGCGCAGCGGTCACGGCGCTCGCGCACACCGTGCGAATCTGTTCAGCGACGTGGCACAGCAGCGCATCTCCGGCGGCATGTCCCAGCGTATCGTTAACCTCTTTGAAACCATCAAGATCGGTCATCAGTAATGTATAGGGCACATCCGCAGTGGTCAGCTGTCCGACCTGGTCCATAAATGCGCTACGGCTGGCGAGACGCGTCAGCATGTCCATTGAGGCCAGCTCACAAAGTCGTGCCTCACTCTCATAGCGGGCCGTGACATCGCGGATGATCATGCCCACCAGCCGCTCTCCGTCTTCACGCCAGCCCGAAAAAGAGACCTCGGCCGGGAACTCACGACCGTCGCGCGTGACACCCCATATCTGCAGCGAACGTGGATGCGAGATAGCCACTTCGTCAGAGGTTAGCCGGGCCAGTTCATTGCGGTAATCAGTCTGGCAGCGCGCCGGAATAAGTTCGCTGATGTACTGACCTCTCATCTCCTCTGCTGTGTAACCGAACAGCACCGTGGCAGCCGGATTCCAGAAGGTGATGCCGCGCCGCAGATCTGTGCAGACAATAGCGTCAGGTGACGTAGTGGAGATGGCCTGAAGCCGCTGCTGACTGGTGTAGCGCAGTAACTCCAGACGATGCATCTCCATGCGATCCATCACCAGCGCGGCAATGTCGGTCAGATGCTTTTGATCCTCGGCGGTCAGGGGTTCACGCGGATGGCTGTCGGTCAGACAGACGGTGCCAATGTGATGGCCATCAGGGGTAGAGAGCGGGATGCCCGCATAAAAGCGGATAAAGGGGTAGCCGTGAACCAGCGGACTGTCACGAAAGCGCGGATCTTTCAGCGTATCCGGCACGCAGAGAATATCGCCCTTCGCCAGCGTATGATGACAGAACGCGACGTTGCGCGAGGTACCTGAGATATTTAAACCGTAGCGGGAGGCGAAGAACTGTCGCTTCTCGTCGATAAGCGACACAAAAGCAACCGGCACCCGAAACAGTCGCGCAGCAAGCGTGGTGAGACGATCCAGCGCATCAGTCGGCGGAGAATCCATCAGGTTATACTGCTTAAGTGCGTCGAGACGAGCCGCCTCGGCATCATGATAAACGGGACGTTTCAGCGTAATTCCCCTCTGATGTTATCTGCTGTCGCCGGCATGACACAGCGTAAAGAGGACACGTTCACTCAGACAGGACATGCAGAATTTGCTGCCGACCCGCTGCCGGAAGAAAGGCCCGTCAGTGAACTCTGCAGCAACAGGTTGCTGCGCTGAGCCCGGTGAAGCTGGCACTGCAGACAAAGAAGCGCCAGTGAATACGATAGGCCTGGCAGAGAGGGTGTGGCGGATCAGCGGCTTATGGCGGACCACGCCAGAATCATCTGGCCAGGCTTGTCAGACGAGCGGTAAATACGCTTCGCTTGTGTAGTATATCGGCCCGGGATGACTTTACTTAAGAGAAAACAGAGGCTGGCGGCCTTACTTTCTCAGCCTGGGTACCAGTTCATAATGCGGATGCTCTCCGGCCAGCAGCATCAGCAGTTCATACTCCCCCTGACTGAGCAGCGCCGGATTTTTCGATGCCTCTTTGGTCTGCCAGACGCGCTGGCTTAGGTCAAAACGTTCTGCTGCAATTTCCTGAGAGAGACCAGCGGCAACGCGCAGTTCACGCACGTTGTGCTGTACGGCAACAGGCCGCTGTAAAATCTGATTTCCCATATGAAACTCTCCGCCTGCGGAGCTCCGGTAAGCTGGCCGGGAAAAAGCGTACGTCCGCGGCCAAAGCATAAATTTGAGTTAAGTGTTAACGGCCTGCCAGTTTCTTCCTGCCGTGAAAGCGTCATGCATCACTATAAGCTCAGGAAATAATGCAGATTGTATTTAAAGCGATCGCCGAATAGGGCATGAATCGATCTGAATAATAGAAACCCCTTCTTAAACGTTACGGCAGCCGGAGGTTAATCAACACCCGGCAAAACCCTGAAAAATAATTGTTCATTCAGTTTGCAAAACCTCACACTGAACCCGGAATGTATTTCCGGCCTATATAACTTTCGTGATCAGAATCCTTCTGATATCCGAGCAGGCTATGCTTTGCCAAACGTCACCCAGCCACCCCTGGGCTCAGCAGGTGTCACGCCTTTATTCGCCACGGGGACGGTTTGATGCGGGAGAGTAAAGCGCGTAATCACGCTGCCCAGCGTTTGGGTCTGGCCGCTGAGGCTACCTGCCGTCGCCGAAACCTGTTGAACCAGCGTGGCATTCTGCTGTGTCACACGGTCAAGTTCAGCAACGGCTACGGTGACCTGGGCAATGCCTTTGCTCTGCTCATCCGAGGCCAGCGCAATCTGTCCAATCAGTTCATTGACGCCGCCGACACCGCGCAGTACGGCTGCCATGGTGGTACCCGCACTCTCTGCAGCCTGACGGCCATCGTCGACGCGTGCCACGGTATCAGCAATCAACTCTTCGATCTCTTTAGAGGCCACCGCACTTCGCTGCGCCAGTGAACGGACCTCACTGGCAACCACCGCGAAGCCACGACCCTGCTCACCCGCACGGGCGGCCTCTACGGCGGCGTTCAGCGCCAGAATGTTGGTCTGAAACGCAATACCATTAATGGTCGCGGTGAACTGCCGAATTTTTTCTGATCCCTGCGCAATGCTGGCGATGGCTGCCGATACCCTCTGAACCAGTTCCACACCCTCATGCGTGGTATTCGTGGTGCTGGCGGCCAGTTCACGCGCTTCACGCGCATTCTGTGCATTATGACGCACGGTGACCGTGATCTCCTCCATGCTGGCTGCAGTCTGCTCCAGTGCAGCGGCCTGCGTTGATGTCCGATCAGAGAGATCGGCGTTGCCCGCTGCGATGTCGCCTGCTTCACGATGCAGAATGGCGGCGTTGTCCCGGATAGCACTGACCGTCTGTAACAGACTGTGCTGCATCTCTTTGACCAGCGGCACCAGTTGCCCGACACAGTTGCGCCCCAGATCGTCCGGCTCACGCGTCAGATCACCGTCGGCAATAATTTTTAAATGACCGCGAATTTTACCTACCGGACGCACCAGGTGAACAACCAGATAGCGGTCACAGAACAGCAGTAATGCCACTGCCGCCACCAGCGCTGCCAGTAGTACGCTCTCCAGACGATGACGGTCAGCTTTCAGCGGGGCCTGATTTTCAGCCAGCTGCTGCGTCACCTTATCCAGCTGCGCGCGGGCAACGGTTGCATAGTCTGCTGGCGCGGTTGTGAGTGTGGTGCGAAAGCTATCCCAGTCAGCATCGGCCGGGGTTAATGCAATGAGCGCATTTTTATCGGCTGGCGACCCGCTCTGCATAACAATAGCGCTGTGCGCCAGGAAGCTCAGTTGTTGCGTCAGGGCCTCTGTGCGATCGGTTTGACGATAGATGTCGCGCACCACCTGGCTGCTGAAGCCGCCAGCCAGCGCGACCACGCCCAGTGAAACGATCATCATCCACAGCACAACGCGCCGGATAGTGAAATGCCTGAGTGAATTCATGAGGTTTTCCCCGATGTTGTCATTGGTGTCGTTAAAATTAAACAAAAATAAGTTATATCATCTACTTTAATGCGTTATTATATCGTGCACTATGTTTATGCTTTTTATACTGGCAGGATATTTCAGAAATTAATAGTTTTTAACGACGAAATAATAGAATCGACATTACGAAAATATTTCATTAAAGAAAAAGGATTTGCTATTCTGACCAGCGGTGGCGGGCAGCGCGATACAAAAATAAACGTTAAAGCGCTTTCCTTTTTCGGAAATAGCCTGTAGTCATAACACCATACCCTTTAATTTTTCTGTTTAATTTCGTGCCGTAATCAGCCGGTGCGGAGGAATCCATGCTTATGAGCCATAGCGGCGGCGACGAATGCCGTACGCGAACCCTGCATGCGCTTCGCAGTAACGACGAAAGTCGTGACGATGTGTTGCGACAGTTCGTCCGGCTGTCCAGCCAGGCACTCGGTATTCCCGGCAGCTTTATCTCTGTTCTGGATGATGAGATGCAGCATGTTAAGGCTGCGCACAATTTCACCCTCACCCAATCCTCACGGCAGGATTCCCTCTGCCGGCATGCAGTGGACAGTGACAGCACTGTAGTCGTGCCCGATACGTTGCTGGATACCCGCTTTGCTGCACATCCGCTGATTACTGGTGCGCCTTATATCCGCTTCTATGCCGGTGTTCCGCTGAAAAGCAGCACGGGTCTGATCCTGGGTACGTTATGCGTGACCGATACGGCTCCCCATCTTTTCAGTGACGATCAGGTGGCGATGCTAAAAATGCTGGCGACACTGGTGATGTCATTTCTTGATGCCTGGCACTCGGCGGGGTTTGCCGATCCGGTAACCGGCCTGCCCAACCGTCAGCGTCTGATTCGTGACCTGCAGTTTCTTGCCGCCTCCGGAGACACCACGCCACGGCGGCTGGTGCTGATTGACTGTATTGATATGCCGCGGGCTTATGAGCTTGCGCGCTCAATGGGCATGGGGCCAGTTGAAAGCCTGCTGAAAGATGTGGCGACACTGCTGCCGCTACGCCTGCGTCCTGCGCCGGGTGAGATGCTCTATACCGTTGCAACCGGACGCTTTGCCCTGCTGACACGTCAGGAGAGCAGACTCAATGCCGACTGGGTGGCAACGGAGCTGGCCGGAATCAGTGCGGATATCGGCGATGGGCTGTCGGTTGCACTGATGACTTACACCGGAGAAGCGAGCTTCAACACCGGAGAGATGCCCGCTCAGGAGATCCTGCGGCGTGCAGTCAGCGCGCTGCATGAGGCCATTACCCGCAACGTGGCCTCGATGCCTTTCAGTGAGGCCACCGATACGCGCCACACCCAGGATTTCACTCTGATGCATGACCTGGCCATGGCTATACGCCAGGATAAGGGATTGTGGCTCGCCTATCAGCCTAAAATCTGTCTGCACAGCGGCAAGCCGATTGGACTGGAAGCACTGATCCGCTGGCAGCATCCGCAGCACGGTGAACTGTCGCCTGCACAGTTTTTACCTTTTGCCGGCCAGACCGAGCTACTCAGTGAGCTGACGACATGGGTCACAGAGCACGCCATCGCCAGGCTCTCCCGGCTGCGTAACAGTTATATTCAGCTGCCCATCACCATTAACGTCAGCAGCAGTGATTTTTCCCGCGACGGTTTTGCCGACGATCTGGAAGAGCGGATGATAAGGGAGAAGCTGCCGGTTTCGCTGCTGGGCATCGAGTGCCTGGAGACAGAACGGATTCTGGAAAGCCCGACTGCAATGCAGGGTCTTGAGATGCTAAAGCTTCGTGGATTTGGTATTTCACTGGATGACTTTGGCACCGGCTACAGCAACATCAGCTATCTTCGACGCATGCCACTGGACGTGATCAAGCTGGACCGTTCACTGATTAGCGAAATTTCGTCTGACACCGCATCGCGCGTCATCGCCCGCAGTATTATTTCGATGCTCAAGGATCTCGATTACATGGTGCTGGCTGAGGGGGTGGAGAATGCGGAAACCGTCACGGCGCTGACCGAGTTTGGCTGCGACCAGGCACAGGGATTTTTCTACTCCAGGCCGCTGCCGGAAGCGGCATTGGATGAGTGGCTCGGCTGGCGATTACGCAGTAAGTGCTGAGCCTCCCTCACCAGCCTCCGATTCTTACCTCACCGACTCAACGGCGTTGAAGCCCTCTGCCCTGGCAATCATCACGGTATTGCGCCCGGCAGCTTTTGCCTCGTAGAGCGCTTCATCGGCACGCCGCAGCAGCGCTTCGCGATCGCCAGCCTGTTCACCCCGGAAAGCCACGCCTGCTGATATCGTCACCGTTCCGGCAAACGGGAAGGTCGTGGTGCTGACGGTCTCACGGATGCGCTCTGCCGTGCGCGCGGCATCTGCCAGCGTGGTGTGTGGCAGCAGCAGAATAAACTCCTCCCCACCAAACCGGCTGACGATATCACCGCTGCGGCTGAGCTGACGCAGCAAGGCCGCCAGGCTAACCAGTACTGCGTCGCCTGCGTCATGCCCGTACCAGTCGTTAATCTTTTTAAAATAATCAATGTCTATAGCGATGGCACACTGTTCATGCTCGCTGTCTGACTGCGCCGCGAGCGCCGAAAATCCGCGGCGGTTGCAAAGCCCGGTCAGTGGATCGGTCATCGCTTCATCATTCAGCGCGGCCATATGGCCCGCAACGGCGTGGCGATGCGCCTGCACCGCTTCTTTGAGCCGGTCGGCCTCGTAATACCAGGTTTTAACCGTGGCGAGTGATTCCGCCTGCGCTTCGCTGCCACCATCGCGCACTCTGTCCGCCAGCTTTTCCAGTGGAGAAGCAATCCGCCCCGCCATAAAAGCAATAACGCCCGCTGTCACGATAATAATACCCAGAACGAACCAGACTGCGCTTTCCGCCGTGCGCATCAGAATATGCCTGACCGTTTCAGAAGTGCCGGTAATAAACACATTCCAGCCTGTTTTATGCAGCGTGCCATAACCGGTCAGGTAACTCTGTCCGTTACTCTCCAGCGTGAAGTGCCCGCTTTCAGTGTTAGCAAGGCGCTTCTGTAATGCCAGGCTGAGCAGCATCTTTGTTCCGACGAGCGCCGGGTCGTGACTGAAAATAATCAGTCCATCATTGCTGACCACGCTGACCGTTGATCCTTTGTTATAAAAATGCTGACTCAGGATCTCACTCAGCATGCTCTGTTTTTTGAGATAGATGGTGCCGCCAATGTAGCCCAGATAGTGGCCTTCTTCGCTGAACAAGGGTTGTGATAAAAACACCACATAGTTACCCGCTGCAGAGGTAAATGGTGCAGATATAAAGGGCTTCTGGGTCGCAATGGCCTGCAGGCTGGCAGCCGAGTGCAGCTTTATGCCAATCAGATTAAGACTGTCGGGTGAGGTGGCTGCAATGATGGCATCATGATTAACCACCAGCACCGAATTAAAAAAGCCCGACTGCATTCGCAGACGTTCGGTCTCCCCTTTCAGTTGGTCAATATTGCTCAGCGCCTTGATCTGCGAGGCACTCCAGGCCAGTTCACGTTGCGCTGTCGCAAGATAACGATCGGTGGTATCAGCCAGTTTACGGGCATAGGCAATGTTCCCTTCAAGCAGGCTGTCTTCGATATTAGCCTTCTGAAACAGCAGCAGCGCACTCAGCAGCAGACCGGAAGTCAGAATAACGCCGCCAATGGAAAGCAAAGTCAGCAGTGAACGAAGGCGCATTTTTTCATGGGGCATTGCGGTCAGTATCCGGATTAAGAGTCATTTAAGTGTAACAGTTGACGCTTCCGGTCAAGGGCCGAATAGAAGATGATTTAGTGAGAATTACGACGTATTGCCGGGCGCAGCACAAAATCGCCTGGCGTTACATAAAGCCGGGTTCAGCGTTCAGAGGGCCATGACACTAATCAGCAGAAAATGATTAAGCGGTAATAATGAAACTAACTGATTCAGGATCTGTGCAGAGAACGCGCTATTATTCGTGTTGACTGCGACAATAACGGCTTCCGCAGGTTTAAAATAACGGGGCAGACTCTGCCCCATTTATCATCACGGCTAAAATGGGCGTCGAACAGTTTAATTAAACCAGCATCAGCTACAGGTAATTATGAATAGGCATGAACATTTAAATTGCTTAACGCCAGAATGCTTTGATATACGAACGGCTGCTGAGTCTTTTAATAAACTGATGTGGACAGTTAAAACGACGCCCGTCCCATTCCAGATTAAACCACTGAAAATCATCATTTTTAATGGTTTCGAGCAGGGTCATTGCCTGCATAGGCGTCTGAAAAGCATACGCTTTCATCACGCCCTCTTTGGTGCATAAATCAATATGAACCATGTAACCCCCGGGTGTTAAAAGGATCGGATATTTTATAATTATTGAACAGCCCCTTTAGCATAATCCATTTATTGCCTGCCGATTATCTGATTCCGTAATATTTACGTAAAAATTAGGTATTTTATTTCTCATTTATTTTTTTGGGCAACCTTGCCTTATTTAGTCAATTAATTTGACCATCTATTTCGCCTCCGGTCAGATTCGAAAACTCTTTCTGCCTGCTTTTAAATCAGTACCGGAAGTGGCAACAAGACGTGATCGCAAAGGATGATATTTAACTGCTCACCTTTTCAGCCTCATACCGTCCGGCTTTCATGCTGCAGGAAAGGAATGGCGCTGGCTGGCAGGTTGAGATGGTCTTTAACAGAGCACATCGTTTACACTCTCAGCAGCCTCATCTGCACTCTGGCAATGGTTCAGACAGATCGCGGAAAGAGGCAGGAGACCACTGACGGCGGGCAATAAGGAATCTTATGCTGGATTATATGGTGTCGCTCTACCGTACTGTTCCTGTCTCATCTGACTGCCTCCGCGACTGGGTTGCCAGCTGGCTGGCGCAGGAGCAGACCCGATGCCACGATCATCATTTCTCTGCCAACTTTCCCTGGCGTGAAACAGGTCTGCCCCAGCACACCTTTTTGCAGCGTGAACTGACGGTGAACGGCCAGCGATATCTCACCGGGCCACGCTATTTGGGTGGCGATCCTGCCCAGCCTTTTATTGAGATCGTGGCCCGTGATGGTCCCATCGATTACACGATCGCTTCTGTCATCATGCAGGCGTGGCAGAAGATTAACCCCTTAAAGCTGCGTATCCTGTTGCCCGCAAGCCATCCGGATATCGGTTTAACCGATCAACTGATATTCATAAGCGATCCGGCTACACTCGCTGCGCCCCCCGACGAAGACATTTCACTGGTGAAAGCCGGACGGAAAGATTATTCCGCCTGTATCCAGGCGATTAACCACGCCTATCGCGCCAGCTGGCACACGTTGCCGCATCTGCGTGATCAGCTGATGGCATCGAGCAGGCAGGAGTTACGGGAAGATATCGCCGGAGGACATGTGCTTTTGATTGTCTGGCAGGGAACGGTGGCAGGACTGATGATATGTGTTCGCCGGAGACTGACCTTTATTGAGGGATTTCAGATCATGGATGAAGTGATTATGCCCGCTTATCAGGGCCGTGGACTCGCCGCACGCGCTCAGCAGCATTTGCTGCAGCAGCTTCATCATCACTATGGTGAGAGAGCGCTGCTGACAGGCACCATTTTGCCCGGTAATACGCCTTCACTGCGAAGCGCACAAAATGCCGGACGGCGCTGCGTGCTGAAATATCAGTTTTTAACCCCTGCTGATTTAGCGCCGAACCATGTCGTTATTTAAAATCACCCTAATGCCAGTTTAATCAACTTATCCTGAACGCTGTAAACGCGCTGCTTCAGCGCTCTCTTCTGCGCTGATCCATTTTGCATCAAACGCACTATTTACTTTTTCCTGGGCGATTTTGGTGCTGTTTTTAGCTCTCTATGCCCGTTCATATCTACCCGGTTTGCCGCCTGTTTTCCCAGACGCTTAACGAACTCCACGACATTTTTACCATCAACAATAACCTGAGTTACCAACCTGTCACCCTATTTTTGCTGCTAAAAGCGCCACACTCGCGGCACATCGTATCCCTGATCCCTGTGCGCACGATGAAACACGCCGCGTAAACGCCTTCGTGGCGTCGCAGATAATTGCTGGCGCGATGCGGATCGCTTCAGGAGAGTCAAATCAGCCCAGCTGTATCAGCAGTTAACCCGGCAGTGTTGCAAATCAATATGAAGTTTTCATGACCGAAAAAATAAAAAAAAACTTCAAAATTAGTAACCTGTCTTCATCTCACTGTCCTGCCTTGCGATTCACATTTTGAAAACAAAATAATCACATCAGGTGACATTTTCATGCATAAATTAGTGCCAGTTCTATCAACGGAGCAGGCAAATGACTCACTTTGTGGCAATCTTTTTCTCTTCACTGTTTATGTGTAGTAACGTTTTTGCAGGTTCGGTTTCTTCTGTTTCTCTTGGATCACTGTCTTCCGCGCTCAATGAACGGATGCAGGTGATGAAAGCCGTAGCGGGTTACAAAGCACTGCATCATTTGCCTGTCGAGGATCTGCCAAGGGAGCAGGTGGTGCTGGATCATATGCTGCAGAACGCTGAGCAGGCCGGGCTTGAGCCGCACTCCGTGGGGCCGTTTGTTCATGCGCTGATGAATGCCAGTAAAGCGATTCAGTATCGCTATCGGGCTGACTGGCTTTCAGCACCGGACAGTGACCTCCCGGTCACGGATCTGGCCGAGACCCGCCAGCAGATAGAGCGGCTTGATACCCAAATCCTGACTGCGATCAGCCAGCGCCTGATGACCGGTACCTTCTCGCAGGATGACAACGCGTTTCTGATGTCACAACTCACGGCATCACACCTCAGTGAAAATGATAAAAACAGCCTTTGTGCTGCCCTCTCCCGCATTCAGCGTCTGTATTAATACATCCGGAGCAGAGTGAGCTATGCAACTTCATGAACTCATGAACCCCGATTATGCTGACAATCCTTTTGCGCTTTATCGGAAACTCCATCGTCAGGGACCGCTTATCCCTGCAGGAAACAGAATCATCATCAGCGGCAGTCATGCGGTGGTGGACGCCCTGTTGAACGATCGGCGAGTCGGTAAGAACTATATGGAAAGTGTCAGGCTAAGATTTGGTGAGGATGCCGCCGACATGCCGCTGTTTCAGGGGATCAGCAGAATGTTTCTGGTGCTCAATCCGCCGGATCATAACCGGTTAAGAGGACTGGTCATGAAGGCATTCAGCGCCCGGGAGATTAAACCTCTCAGGGAGATGGCGCTGACAGTAGCCAATGAACTGGTAGATGCTCTGGCTGCCCATCGCACCTGCGATCTGGCTCAGGCGTTTGCTTTTCCGCTTCCGGTGCGCATTATCTGCAGGATGCTGGATGTCTCAGAGTCAGATGCGCCTGAACTGGGCCGCCTTACCTCAGCACTGGTCAAGGTTTTCGACCCACAAATCAGCCCGGCGGATCTGCAGGCCGCCGCTGATGCTTTTTCCGTGCTGGAAAGTTACTTCAGCGCACTGATCGTCTCCCGGCGTCACAGCACCGCCAGTGATTTGGTGTCGCTTTTTCTGCGCAGCGGCAGTGATGGCGACCGGCTGAGTCACGATGAGATTATTGCCAATGTGATACTGCTTTTTCTTGCCGGTCATGAGACAACGTCAAATATGCTCTGCAACACCATTCTGGCCCTGCATGACCATCCGCAGGAACTGGCGTGCCTGAAACAGAATCATGGGCTGATACCCGATGCCATTCAGGAATGTCTGCGGTACGACAGTTCGGTCCAGATGCTTTACCGCACCACTCTGGAAGAGATTGAGGTAGCAGGCCAGCTGATTCCCCCCGGAACGCGGTTCTTTCTGAGTCTGGGCGCAGCCAATCACGATCCTCTGGTCTTTACCTCGCCGGAGCGGGTAAATATCCGCCGGCATGAAGGACGCTGCCTGGCATTCGGAGGCGGGATTCATCACTGCATGGGCTATCGGCTGGCACTGGCGGAAATGGAGGTGGCGTTAGAGGTATTGCTGACCCGACTGCCAGAGATGCGCCCTGTGACCGCTGGCGTTCGCCGCAATCACAGGGCCAACCTGCGCGGCGTCAGCGCCCTGCCGGTCGAGTGGTGAGATAAGGTATTGCCGGGTCAGAAACGCCCGGCGATCAGCCACGCAGCCGCAGCGTAGCGGGCAGGATAAGCTGGCTGTTAACCGGATCTTCACCGGCGATCATGGTGGTCAGCATCGAGAAGCAGGCCTGCGCGAGTGCCGGGACATTCTGCTCCACGGTGTCGATGGGAATGGAGAGTGAATCATAGAGGTAGTGGTCATCAAAACTGGCGATACGGATGTCGCTGGTCAGCAGATTATGCTCGCTCATGTAGCGCAGCACCCCCTCCAGCAGGCCACAGGCGGCGGTGAACATCGCTTTAGGTGGACGTCCCAGCCGCTTACAGAGTGCAGCAAACATCTCGTAGCCACTGCCGGGATGGTAGTTACCCTGAATAATCCACTCCGGCTGCAGCGTCACGCCCGCCCGCGACAGTCCCTCTCTGAATCCCGCAAGACGATCCTGTGTCGGCGAGAGATCGGACTGTCCGCCCATAAAGTAGATCTCCTCCGGAGAGGTGCGGGCCAGCTTTTCAACCAGCTCAGCAGTCGGCGTCACCGAGTCGGTGATGACCCACGGCAGCTGCGTGTGATTCATATGGCGGTCAAACAGCAGCACCGGAAGCTGTTCGCTGAGGCTGACATAGTCGCTGTCGTTCAGCATACTGGATGCCACAATCAGCCCGTCGACCTGACGCGACACCAGATTGTTGACCACGGCCATCTCCTGCCCGGCATTTTCGTCAGTGCAGGAGATCAGCAGTTGCAGACCGGCCGCGCGGCAGAGATTTTCCAGCGCGTGAGAAAAGGCCGCAAAGCCGTGGTTAGTCATTTCCGGCACCACCAGCCCCAGCGTATGACTGCGGGCATCATGCAGCATCCGGGCGTGGATGCTGGGCTGATAGTGGTGTTCACGGGCAAGTGACAGAACCCGCTCACGCGTCTCCTTCGCAACCCGTAACTCTTCGCCACGGCCGTTGAGGACAAGGCTTGCAGTGGCTTTTGAAACGCCAGCCAGCCCAGCAATGTCACTGATAGTAACGCGTTTTGTTTTTCTCACGGCAAGGCATCGGTTAATGAAACAAGCGCTTATTCTACCATGCAGCGACGTAACGACCAGTAGCGGGCCTGCAGTTCTGCGCGCCCGCGCAGGGTCAGCAGCGCCGGCTGGTCCGGAAAATAGCGGCTGCTCATCACCCCTTCCCCACCGTTGATGAAGATCTCAACGCTGGAGTGATCACACAGGATCTGCAACCGGCGTGCTGTGCCAGTCCAGTAACGGTATGTCCATTCGCCCGTCACCAGACTGCGACGGGCAAGCCGCAGTTCATTCTGTTGCCACGTCAGGATCAGCGTATCGGCGAAATTAAGTTCAATGTCGCCCTGACATTCCAGTTCCAGCTCCAGCCGCTGTGCGCCGATCGGTGGTGTATGATCGGCGCGGCCCTGATAGTGCTGCTCTTTCTGCCGCAACGCCTGCAGTTCCGCCACGGGCTGCTGAAAGAGCCGCCCATTGTGTGAACTCAGCACACGCACACACGTCATCTGATGGATCCAGCCCTGCGCGACAGTGGGCTGAGCCATCTCTTCGCCATCCGGCGTTCCCATCCAGCCCACCAGCAGACGCCGGCCATCTGAGGTCAGCGTGGTTTGCGGTGCATAAAATTCAAACCCGGCATCCATTTCATTCAGCGGCCCGTGCGGGTATGCAGGCTGCTGATAATCCAGCGAGCCACTCAGCCAGGCGCAGGCGTGACTGTTAAGATAGCGCTTCTCTTCAGACGCGATGCCCTGCGGACAGCAGATCAGATAGGTGCTGTCGCCAAGCATAAACATATCCGGGCACTCCCACATGTAGCCCGCGGCACCCACACCACCCCGTTCACTGCCCGCGATCTCACCGAGATTCTTCCACTCCCGCAGGTCGGCAGAACGCAACAGCAGCACCCTGCCCTGCAGCTGCGTATTCTGCGCGGCCAGCACCATGTACCAGTCATCTTCGTGACGCCAGACTTTGGGATCGCGAACGTGGCCGGTATAGCCCTCTGGCACGGCGATGACCGGGCCGAGTTTATCAAAACCCCCCGCGCTATTTTGCTGCGCCAGACACTGCCACGCCGTGCGCGAGCCATCATCAAACTTCACGTTGCCGGTGTAGATCAGCGTCAGCCGACCGTTGTCATCTACCGCGCTGCCGGAGTAGCATCCGCTGCGGTCATACGCCTCATCCGGCATCAGGGCGATGGGCTGATGTTCCCAGTGCAGCAGATCGGCTGAGCGCCAGTGTCCCCAACACTTGTGCTGATGCGCACAGCCCAGCGCATTCCACTGGTAGAAGAGATGAAAGTGGCCGTCAAAATGAATGAAGCCGTTGGGATCGTTAAGCAGCCCGGTTACCGGCGCCAGATGCCAGCCTGGATAATGGCTGTCGCTAAGCGCCTTCGGCATACCCTTCATCACCGCCTGGAGAATGGCGGCAAGACGTGTTGATGAAGCCATTATTCAGCATCCGTTTTGTATTTGAGCAGGTAAGAGATCACAAACGCGGTAGTAAAGGCGATGGCGATGCCGATAACATAATTCAGCAGAGAGCCAGCCTGGACAATCGCCATGCCCGGCAGACCCGTCAGTCCGACCGCCGTCATATAAACATGAACCGAAACCACCCACGCTCCGCCCAGTGCGCCCCCCACTAATCCGGCGATAAAAGGTTTCATAAACCGCAGGTTGATACCAAAAATCGCCGCCTCGGTGATCCCCAGCAGCGCTGAAAACGCAGAGGGCAGCGAAATTGCTTTGATCTTCGCATCACGGGTTTTGAACCACACCGCCAGACAGGCCCCACCCTGAGCCACGTTCGCCATCGCCCAGATGGGCAGCAGAAAGTTCACGCCGATCGAAGGATTGCCCAGCAGTCCTGCCTCAATCGCATGGAAGCTGTGATGGACACCGGTGATGACAATCACCGAATAAAGCCCACCAAATACCAACCCCGCCAGCCAGCCAGCGTGCGCAATCAGGGTACTGAGGACAAAGGAGATACCATCACCCAGCATACGACCCGCAGGGCCAATAATCAGCAGCGCAATGAAGCCGGAGATAATCACCGTCAGGAACGGGGTCAGGATCAGATCCAGCGCATCCGGGATAACCCGACGCAGCTGCTTTTCCAGCAGACTCATAAACCAGACCGCCAGCAGCACCGGGAACACCGTACCCTGATAGCCGATCATTGCCACTTCAATGCCGAAGAAGTTCATGGTGTGGAAACCGGCTGCGACGCCCCAGGCGTTGGTCAGCGCCGGGTGGGTCAGAATGCCGCCCAGCGTCGCCCCCAGGAATGGGTTACCACCAAACTCGCGCGCTGCAGTAAAGCCAATCAGGATCGGCAGAATAATAAAGGCCGCAGAGCTGCACATATCCAGCATGATGTAGAGTGCATTTTCCGGATTAACCCAGCCGTAGGTTTTGACCATCCCCAGCAGGCCCATCAGCAGACCTGACGCCACAATCGCCGGAATGATCGGCACAAAAATGTTCGACAGCAGGCGGGCGATACGCTGGAAAGGATTGAGCTTACGCGCAGCAATATCCGCGGCCTCAGACTTGCTTGATTCGCTGATACCCGCCTCGGCAATAAAGGCGGCATAGACCTTGTTCACCACTCCGGTGCCGAAGATAACCTGAAGCTGTCCCGCATTGCGGAAGCAGCCCTTAACGCCTTCAATCCGGCCAATCGCGGTGGTGTCCGCTTTCTCATCATCTGCCAGCACCAGCCGCAGCCGTGTCGCACAGTGCGCTGCGCTGGCAATGTTCTCTTTGCCACCCAGCAGGGGCAACAGTGCCCGCGATATTTTTACATAGTCCATACACACCTCAGTCTCGTTATGTTTTTATCCGCGTGGATTTAAGGCCCCGGCATCCGGGGCCACCCGATCAGAACCAGGTTTCCATCTGTACGCCGAAGTTCCATTCGCCACCGGCGTCAAAGCCTTTGCTGCCGAACGCGTCGTCACTGGCATAGTTATCCAGCCGGTGATCCCAGTTCATCCAGGTGGCAAACAGTCGAATTTCCGGACGCTTAAGGAAGTCACCGACGTCACCGGCTTTCAGGGTGGGTGCAACGGTGAGTTTGGTGAAGCTGCCGCTGACCGCATTACGGTTGTTGTAGCCTTCCGGACGCAGATCCATGTACTGATAAGATCCTTCATACTGCATCTCAAAATTCTGGGTGATTTCCTGTATCAGCCGCAGGTTGACTGTCGCCCAGTCATAGCTGTCCCCTTTGACGTAACGATCGTCACTGCGCTGTGCCAGTACGGCAGGTGCAATGTGCCAGCCACCGCCCAGCGGAGTGATCCCGTAACTCGCCAGCCGCCAGGTGTTCGCTTCGGGCAACAGTGCGCCGTCAGAACCAATCGACTTCACCTCTGCGCCCAGACCATGACCATAGAGCAGTGCGGTTTTCGATGTGCCCTCTGTCAGCCCATAGAAGCTGTCGTTATGCAGACCAAGCAGCGCATGTACGCCGGTTTCGGCCGCATCGCTTTTGACTCTGAGCCCGTCGATATCCCGGCGATCGTCGTTATCTTTCGCCCGCATACCGCTGACCATCATCTGCACCGGGCCGACAAAGTTATTCAGCGACAGGATGTAGTTCTGCGCCGTATTTTCATTGTTTTCGATGTCGCCAAAGGTACGGCCATACAGCGAGATATTGCTACGCGTCTGATCGCTCCACTTCATGTCGTAGATACCAGCACCGGTACCGGCAAGGAACACCACATCGGAGTCGATCCAGTGGATATCAAAGTTATCACGATCAAAACGCTTACCAGCCCATACGGTTGCGTTATCGAACGCGCCGGTAAACGTTGGAAGCTGACCGAGTTCGACAAACGCCTGACGCAGGTTGAGATCGCTGCTGGCGGCCGTCCAGTCGTTGTAGGTGCGCTGTCCATCGGCCAGCATCGCTTTGAAGCGGGTGGTGGCGCCATTGTCCAGTGTCTGCTTATGTTCGAGATTGAGCTCAACGTAGGTATCCGGTTCATTACCCAGACGTCCAACGTGACCACCGGTTTCACCGGCAGGAGTGACCGTCGGGCCACCCTGCGTTTTGGCAGCTGAGCTGTTCATCAGCAATCCGGAACGGGCGTAACCGTGGAACTCAAAGCCACCTTCATCGGCAGATTTTTGTTCCAGCTTCGCGGTGCGCTGAGCAACGTCAGCAGTAGAATTCTGGGTCTGCTGCTGCACGGTAGCCAACTGCTGAGCCTGCTTCTCCGCCACCTGTGCCTGCTTTTCGGCAACCTCAGCGCGGGTTTCAGCGACATTCGCCCGCTGCTCGGCTGCCTGCAGTCGCAGTTCCATCGCCGCAAGGCGTGCTTCAATGCTGCTCATGCTGGGATCGGCCCAGACTGATGCAGAAATTAAAATTAAAGATAGGGCGACTGCTAACGTGCTTTTTTTCATTTTTTATATCCCTGAGGAGAGGCTATCATCACCGGTATTTTTGCTAAACCGGTTTAGGCGCAAATCATAGCCAGGGGTAATTTCCCTCTGCAATGAAAATAGCTAAACCGGTTTAGTGATTGTGAGATAGCTCTCAAAACAGGAGCATCACATGATGATTAGCTGGCCAGATCGCCCAACTGGTGGAGCCAGGGAAGCGCTGTCATGGCACCTTTCGCGGTGGTTGCCAGCGCGCCACAACGTTGTGCTGTGGCAAGACAAATGGTCAGCGTTGATTCATCGTCAGGCAGACCTGACTTCGCCAGTCCCCAGAGTAATCCGGCCACGAAGGCATCTCCGGCACCTGTGGTATCAACGCTGTCCACCGGCGTAGTGGCATGGTGAGTTATCTCGCCCTGATAGCAGGCGATCACCCCTTCCCTGCCCCGCGTCACCAGTAACAAGCGAATGCCAAATCGTTCGGCCAGCAGCGGCATGCTGACAGCCGGTTCCTGACCCGGACAGAGGAAATCAAGTTCCTCGTCTGAGAGTTTGACCACGTCGGTAAGACTGAGCGCCTCGTTGACCACCGCATGCAGCTGTGCCTGATCGGGCCAGAGGTCTTCACGGAGATTTACATCAAAGCTGACATGGCCACCTGCAGCACGGATCCGTTTCATCGCGGTCAGCGTCGCGGTACGGGAAGGTTCTCCCGCCAGGGCTATCGAACAGCAGTGCAGCCATTCATCGCGCTGGAATTCCGGCAGGTCGGACGTTTTAAGAAACAGATCGGCACTGGGCCGCACCATAAAGGTAAAGGAACGTTCGCCCTGCTCATCCAGCCCGACCACCACGGTTGAGGTGCGGTGTTGTGAATCAGCGATCATATAGCGGGTATCGACCTTCTCTTCACTGAGCGTCTGCCGCATAAACTCACCAAAGGGATCAGCGCCTACCCGACCGATAAAACCGCTGTTTCCCTGCAGACGGGAAATTCCAACGGCGACATTGGCGGGTGCTCCACCCGGACACTGCATAAGACGACCCGGCATTTCCGGTAGTAAATCGACCACGGCATCCCCGAGGCACCATACGCGAACAGACATAAAAGACTCCTGTAATTAAACCCGAAAGCTAAACCGTTTTAGCTATAACGTTAAACCGTGACGAGTTCAAGCGTTACAGTGCCAAAGTGATGCGTAATTAACAGAGAAGTTTATCGGGTGAAGATGTCAGGCAAGGATAATGCTCCAGACAGGCAGGTGGAGGGTGGAATAAAAAATAACCGGCACAGCGGCCGGTTCAGACATTACACACGTGTGATGACGATTACTTCAGTGTTGAGAGTATTTGTCTGATGGATGCATCGATCTGTTCAGCTATCTCTTTTGGCAGACGACTGAATTCATACTGGACAGTGCGCTTCTCATCATTAGTTTTACGACGTGCATAGGTATTGGCCGTGGTAAATGTTGCCAATTTCTCTGTCACGGTTTTGCTGACGGGCACCGGCTTTTTTAACTGACGACGGGCGCTTTTGAAGCCACTCAGGATAGCGCTTTTCTTATCATCTGCGTTGGTGCTTTGCAGGGAAACATCTTCATTCAGCTTTTGCTGGATCTCGCTGACCAGTGAAGAGGCCTCAACCGCTTCCGCTTTCGCCTCTTCCCAGACATCAAGCAGCAACTGATAATCCTGAAGGGTCAGCTCAGAGACAACCGGAAAGAGTTCGATAAACTCAGCGGGTACGGATGCTGCCTGGAAAGCACGTGAGACTTTGGCGTTAGAGATGCCTTCTGCCTTTGCAATTTCTGATTTGCTCATGCCATTTTCGTTCATCAGCATAAAGCGCAAACCTAATTCGCGCAGGTTGTGCTCCTTCGCAGTCTGAATATCTGCGGCCAGCTGACGCGCATCACTGAGGCTCAGTTCATCCGCGGTGACCAGTACTTCCAGACTGGCACCGGAAAGAATGCACGCGGCACGACGGCGCGAGCCATCCATGATCTCAATTTTGTCACCGTTGACACGACCAATAGCCGGAAAGAACTGTTGCAGCGTAATGGTGCGGGTGATTTCCTGAAGTGATTCTGGCGTCAGCGTACTCTGGTCACGGCCATTAATTTTTGGATCAACGCTGGTTCGGGTTTCAATATCATCATGCAGAATGAGCTGGCGGACAAAGGTCGCCTTAGCACCCGACTTCAGCGTAAAGGTGCGCGACTGGCTGCTGCTGTCAATCATGTTCGCAATAGCAGAATCACCAAATTTGCGGCCAATGCGCTGTATAGGTTTGCTCACAGGGTACTCCTGATATATTCGATGCGGTCAAACACAGCTCTTGAGAACTGCTCGGCTTCATATTTCGCTTTGCGCAGAGCGTCTGCACTGCCCGGATAGGAGGAAGGATTGGCGCTGATGACCGTATCAAAAGATTCCCCGCAGCGTTCAAATCCATCCAGTCGCGGTAAGCTGCAGTCCAGCATCGATTTGGTAAACACTTCGCGGGCGTAGCTTTGCGAAGTCAGGTGATCGTGTTTTGAGGTCATCTTGGACATAAAGCCGATATTAGCTTTGAGTCGGGGTTCGATACCTTCGGACTCTATACGCTCCAGCATTTCAGGCAGACGCGTCAGATACTTCATGGTGGAGTGGAAATCGACCTGCGCCGGCGGCGTTGGTGTCAGCAACACATCACTGGCTGCAATTGCATTCAGCATGAAGGAATCAAGATGAGGGCCCGTATCAAGGAATATGAAATCGTAATCTCCCGCCAGGCGATCAATCACATTGCGGCGTAAGACCTCAGAAGGTGCAACACCTGGCAGATGTTCAGCTACCAACTCTTCCCAGTCGCTGGCAACAAAACCATCGTCGATAGAAGCCGGGATCACATCTACGCCTGGCATGACGGTTGGCTTAATAAATTGTTCACGAAGCTGGTCTGCATCAAGATCGTTAAGCATCGCCTGCGCTGCCGTTTCCAGAACGGAACCTACGCTGTTGGTGTGGCTCAGGAACATTGTGCTCGATGCCTGGGGATCCAAATCAATAACCAGAATGCGCAGATCATTGTGAAGCATAGAAGGATGGGCGCGCATACCGTGAGCCAGTGTGACGGTGCTGACGGTTTTAGAAACGCCGCCTTTAAGGCTGACAACAAAGACAACAAAGGGACCATCGTGGCGATCGCGATATTTCGGTATTTTACGATGCGCATAGATATCGACCACGTTTTCGATGGTCAGGGCATATTGCGAAGTACTACCGGTCTGTTTCTTACCAAACTGATAGCCTGCTGCTTCCATATCATTAATGGCAGCGACAACAGCATGCTTACTTAGCAAAGGCATATTCGCGACAGCATTGCGCGAGAAGGTCTGATAAAAACCGGTCTGGTTAAATTCCTGACGCTGCTGCTCAATGTGGCTACTCAATCCATGTAACATGGAATTGGCCCGTGTGGCCATTTCCAGCACTCCACCATAATCACGCTTCATAAGACCCTCTGCGTTAATGTTTTTTGCATACTACACAAAAAGGGTTTACCTGCCAATTTATAAGAAAAAAGACAAAAACCTGGATTTCTTGTCCGTGATGTTGAAATGGAGAAGAGAGAGTCAGGTGAGTTTTAAAAGGCTAAGGATTCTGGTCATGTCAGTAAAAAAGGTTAATGGCGTTTTCTGATGTGCTGCGGAGGGTGTTTTCACGATGAAAATAGCATAAAAGTCGTTATAAATCATTTACATAAAACTTAAACAGCATGGTGAAAATTTTCGTTTAAACAGCATCTCATTATGCTCACACTTTCGCGTTTGATAGTAAAGTGAGTTGATATAAGGGGCGCTGCTGACATCGATTAACGTAGATCATATCTGGCTAATCTATTCTTGCCATATTTTCTGTATCATGACCCTCTCATACCCTGGCTGGATGACGACTTTTTAACACTGCTTTGCAGCAATCTTTCTTGTGCTAGTGGATGATTGCGTTCTTTAATCAGGGGAGGTCAGAGCAAAATAATTGGAATAAATTCTACCCGAACACTTTAGTCGTTTCGTTAATCTGGCAGCAAACACATTGAAACTTATGAACGAGGGCAAAGGACTTTTAATCACAATACGAGTATGAACTCTCAACAATACAGTTAGCGGTGATTCAGAAATTTCGTAAGCTCCAATTCTTTGTTCTATAGTATCCAGTCCAATTTCATTAGTCCGTTATCTCTGTATTTCCCCTTATGAGTGACTGGCTTCACCTGCATGATAATCATGGCATTCACACTTCAGATCTTCTTCCAGAGAGATTCATTATGCTGATGGGCGTATTTCCTGTGAGCATGCTTTATTACCCGATGTTTCTGATCAAATCATATATAGTCGGCTTCCACGTCAAAACTTCCTATGTTTTAGTATTCTATCTACCTCTGTGATATCAGAGAGGTGATCTCGCATGTCGAATCATAGGGTTTTTTCACCATGAAAAAATAAAATAAATCATTATATATCAATAACATAATTCATTTTATGCAGGGTGAAAAATACTGTTAGCATTGTCAGATCGTCAGAGTCTTCCATCAAAATTCAATAATCTTATCGTTAATCTGTCATTAGTGAATGCCGATCGCAGTTATACCTGGCCTTTGTATTAAACCACCTCACGGTTAATCTTCAGCTGAGCCACTGTTCGTGGCTAATCATGACTGCACTACAGCAGGAAGAACTCTATTAAATCTGCGACTCCACGATTTGTTTGTTTTTGTCTCTTTTATCCCCGTTATCCACAGGTCAGATCCAATGGGTCGATCCCTAATAGATCAAATTGAGATCCTTAACAGATCCCCACAGTGTCTGAAGCCTTGTGGCATAAGGCCTGAGAGGGTGTCAGTAACCACTGTAGCGAGAAGAATAACCACTATAGGGAGTATAACAACCACTATAGCGAGAACAGCAACCGCGCTGGCGAGTACGCAACAACCACTGTAGCGAGTAAATGGCCTTTTAGCGTGTGTATAACAGTGAGCAGGTCCAGCTTTCGGGATTTACTGACCGTTTGCGATGAAAGACGATGATCCAGGGAAAAGGCAGGGAACCTGAGTCATCCTGCAGCTGGCATTTTTACCGGGTTATCCACTGAATAGATCCAATAACAGATCCTCTTAAGATCCTAATAAGTTCCTTAAAGATCCCTGCAGAGCGCCAGGCCACGGTATGCCTGCCTTGAGACAGGTTCATTAACCACTATAGCGAGTAAAGTAACCACTGTATCGAGAGAAATAACCACTATGGTAAGTAGATTAACCGCTGTAGTGAGTGATAGTATCCACTGTATCGAGTAACAGCGGCTCTGGCCTGTTCACATCACGGATCTTCCTAATGCCAAGAAAAGAACCAGATATCCTGAACATAGCAGATGCATTTAGCGAAACAGACAAGCGTACAGGTGAAGTTGTTACTCTTACCCCCAACAGTAACAACACGGTGCAGCCGGTCGCGCTGATGCGGCTTGGCTTATTTGTTCCGACGCTGAAATCCACGGCGCGCAGCCAGAAGAACCAGATGAATTCCATGGATGTGACACAGGATCTCAAGCAGTTATCCCTGGTCAGATCGGAAGGCTATGACAACATTAAGATTCTGGGTGCCCGCCTGGATATGGATAATGATTTTAAAACCTGGGTTGGGATCATTCGTGCATTCGCGACGCATGAGTGTCTGGGAGACACTGTAACGCTCTCATTCGTCGAATTTGCAAAGCTCTGTGGCATTCCCTCTGCAAGGCTCTCCTCGAAGCTCAGGAGCCGTCTGGACGCGTCTTTGACTCGTATTGCATCCAATACCCTGACGTTTACCAGCAAAGGCGGTGAGAACTACACCACGCATCTGGTGCAGTCTGCTAAATACAGCGTCAAGAAAGACACGGTAACGCTTCAGGCCGATCCCAAGATCTTTGAACTGTATCAGTTCGACAGAAAGGTTCTGCTGCAACTTAAAGCCATCAATGAGCTGGCTCGTAAGGAGTCCGCTCAGGCGCTCTACACCTTCATTGAGAGCCTTCCACCGAAGCCTGCGCCGATATCTATGGCGCGCTTGCGCGCCAGGCTTAACCTGACCTCGCGTGTGATTACTCAAAATGCGACTGTCAGAAAAGCTATGGAGCAGTTGAAAGAGATCGGATATCTCGACTACACCGAAACCCGGCGCGGCTCATCTGTCTACTTCTGGGTCCATTATCGCCATCCTAAGCTGCGGCCGGCTGAACTGCCGCTGAGTCAGTCAGGCCTGATTGATGATGAAATGGATGATTTTGACGATCTTGATATCGATCCTGGCGTGATTGACGTCAGCCCGCCTGAGCTGGTGATCGAAGAGGAGAGTACTGAGCTGGTGATGGTTTCGCGTGAGGAGAAAGAGTTACTCAATAAAATCAGGAAGCAAAAGAAGCAATAAAAGTCTGTAAGTTAAGGCTTTCTGGTGAATGAAACTGCCTGTCTGATTGAGAATATTCAACAACCACTGTAGCGAGTAACGCTGCTCGCTACAGTGGTTATCTGAGAATCTGTTACGTTTTAATCCCCCCTGTAATCTTCGCATAGCCGCATTAACTAACTTTTCTACAAACACCCCTGAAAGCTTCTGGACATATTTTTACTCGCTATAGTGGTTACTCACCCGCATCAACGACGATTGCTCAAGTAACATAGCCAGACCAGCCTCTGTATTTACTCGCTACAGTGGTTATCCTGTTTTCTTTTAACTGATTCAGGGCTGGTCAGGCTGGGGCAGGAGAGGGTGGGCGTGTCCTGTGAGGGAAATGCACCGTGCCAGGTTTACTCGCTATAGTGGTTATCCGTCATGCTTATTACTCTTAAGGTGTCCGTTTCGTGGTATCCCGCCGGGCATCTCACTCGCTACAGTGGTTTTCTGACCGTTTTATGACTAATGCGGTTAGTAAACAGTCAAATCGTCGTACCAAAGAAGGAAATGTTCTCGCCACAGTGGTTATCAAATGGGAACAGAAAAGAGAAATCTACTCGCTATAGTGGTTGTTATCGTTTTTATCCTGTGATGATGCCTGCGTCGGTCCTTCTAATGTAAGTACTCACTATCATCTTAAGGCCGAAAAAAAGGCAAATCCTCTAAGATTATCATTCTAGACCACAAGTAAATAAATACTGGCTACAGTGGTTGATTATCAGCGACGCCGCTACTGGCAGAGATACTGATTCAACCCTGGAAAAGCGCGTCACAGAACCTCTTAACCCCGCAGCTCCCGCATAAAAGGTGGCAATTTTAGGGTGAGCCTGCTTTCACGCTAAGCTTACTCGCTATAGTGGTTGGTGTAAGAGTAAGCAGCCCAATTACCCTATGAATCAGGTTTATGAAGAGTGCCGCTCTTTGTTACCTGCTTCGGCTACTCGCTATAGTGGTTATAGGCAGCATGTAAAGCCCATTTCACTCGCTACAGTGGATAGCTATTCCATTTTGATAATTCAGGGATGAACGGTGACCGCGTAACGGCTCTTCACAGTAGTTAACCAGGTAAATTTACTCGCTATAGTGGTTACCAGAAAATACTGGCAGAGTTGTCCGGAGCCAGAAGAAAAAAGCTGGCACGCAGCATTACCGGCGTTTGATGAGCAGACCAGGTTGAGATGAACATGGCGGGGGAGGGCATATATAGTGGGATGGTTCGGCTGCCGCTCTGTATCGCTGAACAGGCAAGCCCGAAAAGCGGCAGCTCATCGGCATGCCGCTTAATTACCGTTCGTTACATTGCCTCCCGGTATTCCGGCCAGGCGACCGATTGTGCTTCGTAGCGACCTGCTGCGGCAAAGAGCGTGCCCTGGAAATTGATCACACCGGCGGCCTCCAGCCACATCCACTCTTCGGCCTGTACGATCCCTGCCGCAATGACAGTGATTTCCAGCGCTGAACAGCATTTGATAATCGCCTGCACCACCGCCTGCTTTGGCCCGCTGCGATGCACATCGCGTGTGATACCGGCATCGATGCGAATGCGGTCGGGCTGAATATGCGTCAGCAATGACAATCCTGCTGAACCGTCACCGAAATTGTCAATCGACAGGCTGATTCCGGCCGCTTTCAGCATGCGTACCGCTTCCGAGAAAGCGTCCAGCTGCGAGATTACCGCTGTTTCACTTACGCCGATAACGACCTGTTCGGGAACCAGCCCCGCCTGCAGAATGGCAGACACAATCTGATCGACGGCATCGGGCACTACCACCAGCACCATCGGCAGCAGGCTAACGTAGAGGGTCATACCATCCGGGCAGACCAGGCCAGCATGGGCAAACGTCTTTTTCACGGTTTCCAGATCGTTAACATAAAGCTGATCGCCCAGGGATTCGTCGGCGGGTGCGGGTCGCAGAGTGGTCGCTTCAATCGCAGTAACCTGACGCGCGAGGGGATCCACAACCGGGCGGAAGCTGACGCCTTCCGTTTCAGGGCGGGAGTTCGGCACATCATTGTGTTCAGAAATAAACTCCCAGTAACCCGGCGGAAGAACTTCGTAGTAATTCTCTTTCTCGCGCGACTCAACAAACGTGCGCAGGAATTGCAGTGCCCGATCATCATAGGTCAGGCGGTATTTCGACGTTCCTTTATCCAGCACCGCCTGAAGCAGCGATGAGCGATCGTGTTCACGCAGGTCGAAGAGTTCCATACCCGCATTACCAAAGCGGCGGTAGGGGGCGTAGTCGCGCATCAATTCCACCACATTATGGTGTCGCCGATCCGCACAGATTCGCTGATAGACCGCCTGAATGCCCGCTTCTGGTCCTTCAAGCAGCTGAAAGAAATGGGTACCGTTAAATAACAGGATCCCGGTCACGTCGTTAGCTGCATTAATTTTGCTGGCATTGTCGACCATTCCGGGCACGGTTTTGATGGAAAAGTCATCTGAAATATGGCTGCGATATATTATGGTGGTCAGCATGTGCAGCTCCGCTTTATATGATTGTTGTGGACACGCTAACATTGTTTAAAAAATGTTTCATCTCTCCTTATTCACTGCCGCACAGACTGCACCAGCGCAGGTGGCAGTAAGCGAATCGGCTAATCTGCGAAACAGTTTGCAGGCTAGAAAATAATCCCGGCTGATGAAATTATGCCTGCTGCACAATAAAAAAGGCCGCCGTTATGGCAGCCTCATCACAGTAAAACGATAAACGTTATTTAATCAGCTCAGCAGAGATATAAGCACGATTATCAACACGTGCACCGATGATTTTATAGGATGCGCCAGCATCTTTGGCTTGCGCCGCAACTTTCGCTTCAGCAGCATCCAGTGTCGAAGCGGTAGCTGTGATGTTCCCGGCAAAACTACCGAAAGAAACCATTAGTGCAGTAAGAGCAACGAAAGTTTTGATTGATTTCATAGTCAATTTCTCAGCTTTTTTATTCAGAGAGAGGCGTGCTGCCTCGATGGAATGAATCATAGGCGTGATCATGCCGAACTGAAATAGCTAAGTTTTGCTTAAATAAATCAAATATTTTGAACTAATAAAATGAGAGTGCCTGTCTCGATCTAAGAGAGGAGAGCGCGATCTGATATCAGATCGCGTTCACGCCGCTTTAATGACACTCGCCACGCAGTTTCCAGTGAAGCCAGTGATCCAGTGCTTCCTCTCTAAGCGGCTTAGAATAGAAATAGCCCTGAGCCTGATCGCAGCCATACTCTGTCAGAGAGGTCACGGCATCCGGACTCTCGACGCCTTCTGCCACGACGGTATAGTCCAGCTCTTTGAGCATAGCGATAATGCTGCGGGCAATGATGCGTGAAGCAGTATCTGAGGAAAGCTCACTGATCAGGGTACGATCCAGCTTAATCACATCCAGCGGCATACGACGCAGATAACTGATATTGCTGTAGCCAGTGCCAAAATCATCGAGTGAAATGGTGAATCCTCTCTCTCTGAGCATTTCCAGTCCGCGCAGGGCGGTCGGGCTTTCAAGGATACGTTCTGTTTCCAGGCATTCGATTCCCAGCAAAGAGGTAGGCAGCTTAGACCTGGCCATCTTACTTTCCAGTGCAGAAGCAAAGCCTTCGCGCGCAAAATCGCGTACGCTGACGTTTATCGTTAGTGGCAACTGGATGCAGTTATTACGCAGACGGCTGAGGCGTTCCACGGCCTGATCGATAATCCAGGCGGTCAGCACAGAGAGCAGATCGGTCTGTTCAGCGAGGGGGATAAACGCGCCAGGAGAGAGCTCGCCCCGGCTGGGATGTTGCCAGCGGATAAGCGCTTCCAGACCCACCGGCTTACCACTGTGCAGACAAATTTTTGGCTGATACACCATATAGAGCCCACTGTTTTCCTGTAACGCCTTTTTCAGATCGGTCATTAGCATGAAATCTTCAGAACGCTGGGTTTCTGCCTCGGCGTCAAAACGCTGAGAGGGCAGCCCGCGCCCGACCGCATCATTCAGTGCACTGACTGCACGACGTAATATTTCAGACGCTGGCATGCTGCCCGCAACAAAGCCAGCTTCACCGGTATGGGGCGTCAGTGCGACCGAAAGCCCATCGTCCATGTCTGCACTAATCCCTTCCAGACGACCGGCTACCCAGGCTGCACTGAGTCGGCTATCCGCCCGGGTCAGGATGGCAAACCGGCCCGTGGCCACCGTATAGATCATCTCCCCAACCGCCGGACGCAGGCGCAGCGGCAGCAGCGTGGCCATATCTTTCAGCAGACTCTCGACCGGCGTCATTCCCATAGTGCGTGCCAGCTCGTAAGCACGTGACATATCGATGCAGTCAATCAGAACGAGACGGCGTGGCGTGGTATCGCCGGCCACGGCCAGATACTGTAAATCCCGTATCAGGCGCTGACGGTTAGGCAGCCCGGTCACCGGATCGGTGAATCCTGCCGCATGCCAGGCTTCCAGGAAGGACATCACCAGCGTGGAGAGCAGCGTTAGTGTCGTCACCTGATCACTGGCAAATGCCTGTGGCTGGGTGTCGGTCACACAGAGCGTGCCCAGAATAATACCGTCGCGGGTTTTAAGTGGCACACCGGCATAAAATCGAATAAAGGGAGAGCCGGTGATCAAAGGATGCGTGACAAAACGCGCATCATGATACGTATCAGGGACGATTACCGCGCTGTCACTGTCAACTACGTGGCGACAAAGTGAATCTGCGCGGGTTGAGCGTTGCAGATCAAAATTGTGTGACGCGCGTACGGTCTGAAACTCATCATCCAGCACTGAGATAAAGCTGCCGGGAATACCCAGCGCCTGACTGGCTAAGCGGACAAACTTTCGCAGAACTTCATCGCGGCTTTCATCCGGGTCACGCAGCGCCTGTAAAGCGCGGCTTCGGCGTTCGTTGTCGCCGTTGAGATTGTTAAGCATGTGTGTAGAACCCCCGCACCGTTTGATTACGGAGCGAAAAAAGAAAACTGTCCGGAGCGAAATGTGATTCGGGCGGCAGGAAATATAGTGTGATTTTTATTTTCATGCTGATGATAAGTGACTATGCGGCGGGTGTCTCTTAATATTTTCTTTAACGCATTAAAGGCGTGTTTACGATTCGAAAATTTAATCGAAGAGGTGAGGTTTATTCACATTTATTCATTTTATATAGGCATGAGCAGATTTTTCAGAAGGCGGTTAATGATGACTCTCCGTCAGGAGATGAATAAACATTCAGGATAGTTAATATTATTTCTAAGTCAGTTTTACTGGGAAAAGAGGCGGCTCTTTGAGATTAGATTGTTACTGCAAACTCAGGCGGCAGGTAAACTATTAAAATGCAAAGCAAAAGCAGGGAAGTGGCGCAGAACGGCAGATATGACCTGTCAGCATACTTTTGACTGATGCAGGCCCATCCACCGCGACGCTGGCGGTTATCCAGCGCTTCAGCCAGCAATCAGGTTAACCTTTAATGCCGTTTGATGCCTGAGTCGGGCGACGTGGCGGCGGGTTTTGCTCAAGCCAGTCCCGGACCTGTTCAGTTGTCGGGCCTCGCTCGCGGATGGCGCGCGTCAGCCTTTCCTGGGTCGTCCTCAGTTCCTGGGTCCAGTAGGTAATTTGCCACTGTTCACGAATTTCCACCTGCGACAGATCGTCTGGCGAACGACGCTGGATAGGATTTTTCATTTATTATCCTCCTCTGGTTTCAATGATGCAGCCTGAAGAACAACCTCAGACTAAACATCTATCCTGATGAAGAAAGGAGCAGTGAGGTAGCGGATTAATCCCTGAATCATCCTTAAGGCAAATATCAGGATAATTCCTGGCGCGGCGAATAAGGCATTCTAAGGAAATAGAAAAGTCGCCGTCAGGACGAAATATACCGCTTCGCTTATAAAAAATCAGGCATAAATGTTCAGTCTGAAATTTGACAATTATGCAAAATAGTCAATTATTCTGTGGTCTTGTCATCCTTATTACTTTCTGGTCGCTTCGCTTTTATTGATCGCGAAGCGCTGTGCTTTTGCATTTTCATCATGTTGAAGGAGTCTTTGTTTGGTTAATCGTCCCCCCCAGTCGCCTGTGATTGTCCAGAGTAACGTGCGTGAACTTCGCCTTGCCGCCGGGCTGTCACAGCAGAGCGCTGCTGAGCGTTTTGACCTAAGCCTGAGAGTCTGGCAAACCAAAGAAGCCGCAGGTAATCCTACATTGCTAAGTCAGGGTGAATATGAGTTGCTGTTATTACTGGCTGGCCGTCATCCTCATTTCATTCTTACACCCCAGAGCAAAAAATAGCGGCTGCGTTAATGCCATGAGATTAATTTAACGGGTAAGCGGCTGTCAGATAACGCTAAAAAAATTTTATTTCCCGACTTGAAAGATGAGATCTGATCCCTATTTATGAAGATGATCGGTAATCGGATACCGGTCAGATGAACTTTTGGATGAACCTGTTCAGGAGATTATCACTATGTCAGTAAAACAATTTTCCGTTTTCCCTTCGCTGGCTGATTCTGTGTTTTCAGACCGCTTTAACCGCATTGATAAATTGTTCAGTCAGCTGACTGGCGACAACCCGGTAACCAGCGCGCCTGCTTACGATCTGCAGCGCGTCGGGGACAACCGCTATACGCTGACCGTCAGCGTACCCGGCTGGAAAGAGGATGAGCTGGAGATTGAGTTACGTGGCGGACAGCTTTCTGTCGCGGGACACAGAGAAACAGCCGCCCAGGAGACGTCTGACGAGGAACGGGAAAAGAACAGCAGCTGGATCCATCGTGGCATTTCCCGACACAATTTCCAGCTGAGCTTTTCTATTCCGGAACACATGAAGGTTACCGGCGCGACGCTGTCCGAGGGTTTACTTAACATCGATATGATCCAGGAAATACCAGAGAGCGAGAAACCGCGACGTATTCCGATTGCGATCGGCGGGCCGCGTACTCTTGAACATCAGTAATGTGAACAGGGCGGAAATGGCACAGGCTGTTTCCGCCTTTTTCATCACTCAACTCGCCAGAGTGAGATTTCAGCATGACAGAGGGTAACAAAGGGAGAGAAACGGCAGGGTAGTTACCGGGCGCAGAAACGCCCGGCAGTGAAGAACGTGTTACCAGTGGTACTTGTTGGAATCTTCCCACTCTTTCACTTCTTTTTCGGCACGGTCTTTCTCGTAACCGTAACGTTCCTGAATTTTCCCGACCAGCTGATCGCGCTTACCTTCTACCATTGTCATATCATCATCCGTAAGATCACCCCATTTTTCCTTAACCTTACCTTTGAACTGCTTCCAGTTACCGCTAATGCGATCTTCGTTCATGGTGATTCTCCCAATTCCGGTTGTTATTCAGGGACCTGATGAATATCTGTTTTGCCTGTTGGCTGTCAGATAGATCAAGCATGGCACAGCTTTTGCTTTTTGCAGCGAAGCGGTGTGAGCGGGGTCAAACTCCAGGCAAAAGGAGAGGAAAAGCGGGCTTAATTCAGTTGTATTTATTCCAGGCGGCGTGCCGGCCAGCTCACGGCAGGCTGTGCGTTCAGGGCAGGGCGGGCGAACAGAAAGCCCTGGTAATAGCGGACTCCCGCACCTTCCAGCCACAGCCACTCTTCAATTTTTTCAACCCCTTCCGCGATGACAGTAATCTCCAGCGCCTGACAGCATTTAAGGATGGCAAGAACAATCGCCTGACGCGGGCCGCTGCGGTGAATATCGGTGATCAGCTTTCGGTCAATTTTAACTTTGTCAGGCTGGAAATCAGCTAACAGCGACAGACCCGCGAAACCAGCGCCAAAATCGTCAAGTGCCAGGCTGATTCCGGCGGCTTTTAGCTGCTGAACCGCGAACTGGAATTTGTCGAAGCGCGAGATGATCTCATCTTCGGTTACCTCAACCACGACCTGCTCGGGCTGTAATCCCTGTTGTCTGATTTGCTGGATAAGAAGATCGACCGCATCGTCGATGACCACCAGCGACATGGGCAGCAGGTTGACGGAGAGCGTCTGCTCCCGCAATCCCAAATGTCTGGCAAGCTGAAAAGCGTAGGTTTTAGAGTGCAGATCGGCCTGGTAGCGCTCGCTTTCCTGCAACTGTGAAAAGTAGTCTGCGGGCGAGGCGCCGTGCAGACCGCGTATCAGCGCTTCGCAGGAAACAATCTGCCGATTTGCGGTATCCACGATAGGCTGGAGCGCAAATTGACAGCGCTGATCCGCTGCTGGTTGCCAGGAGGACTGAATATTCGCGGTAACAGGTGAAGTCAGCGCCCAGCTGCTGGCGGGATCGATCCCGATAAACGTCTCTTTATCCCGTCCCTCGACAAACGAACGCAGGAACTTCACGACCCGATCATGTTTGATGCGCTCATCATTCAGGGTAACCCGCTTCAGCAGCGCATCCACTACGGTGTGCTTCTCATAGTCACGCAAATCAAACAGCGCCATTCCGGCATGGCCGAAGCGACGGGCGGGCGCGTAATCCCGCATCAGCTCAATCAGGTTATAGTGCCGATCATCCCGGCAGATACGCTCAAATACCGCGTTAACGTTGTCAACGGTACCCTCCAGCACCTGAAAAAAGTGCTGCCCGTCATAAAGCAGGATCCCGGTCACTTTCGCCGCGGCATTTTTAATACTTGAATGCTCCACCAACGCCTTTAATCTCTCTGGCGAAACAGTATCCGAAAGCTGGCTACGGTAAATAAGGGTGGAGAGCATAAGCAGACTCATATGGGAGAAAGTGACAGATTAACCATAACACAGAAATTTTAATGGTTAAGAGCACAACTGCGGCCGTTATATCCTTCTGCTTAAGGCATCAGTCTGACCATAGGTTCAGGGAATACTTCAGATTTTGACGATCTGCACAGCGGATCGCTTTGCGACAGGACTCGGGCGGAGAATCAGGAGAGAATAAAAGCCCCCACAAAAGCGGGGGCGAACAGCATAAATAGCGCTTTATTATAACGTTACGGCATCCCTGGTGAGGCGCCGGTCAATCCGGTAGTGCCTGATTATTACGCATTTTTTACTCTCCTTACCATGTCGTTATGGCAGGGTTTTCAGGCGGATAAAAATCAGTTTTTCTGATATTGCAGAAAATTGCCTTGATATTCAATCAGCTGTTCTGAGCTTCTGGTGATTTAAGCCCGGCAAATGAATTATAAGGTTACAAATCCACCCGTTTTTTCAGACGGCGCGTTAACGTTGCCGATGAGCAGTGACAGGTTGATGTCGACATCTGCGTTATCTGAAAAAGTGCCCCCTGTAAAAGGGGGCAAGGGTAGGAGTCAATTCACTCTGTAAAAGAAGTGGATTTCATTACAGAGCCATTTAAAGATAAGGCAAAACCGGGCTTTGTGCCGCTACGGTTAACCCTTTTTTTATTTAGATATCAAATAATTAAAAAGCTAACCATACAAGATCTCTATTTTAATCAATAGGTTAATTCGGCATGAAAACGATTTCTAAGATTAGGCTTAAAGTCCTTTTCAGCCAGATGCTTATGCTAAAAATGACCTGAATTCAGACGTCGCATTACAATCTGAGTCAGCTTTACCGCACAGACTTGACCCTTCAGGGAATACTTATACTGTTTATGTATACAGTATTTTGTAGGGCTGAAAGCTGTTGCGAGGTAAATCAGGCACTGTTGCATAAATCAGATGGTGGCGATGGGTTTATCACCTCCTGATTTTTGCAATAGTGCCGGAACGACTTCGTTAACAAACGGAAATAATGGAGGCCTCGTTAAAACTGGGATTTACAAAAGCCAATAAGTCTAAAGTTTCTGGAATGCTTTCAAAAACCGGTGCCGTACGCACGTGTAATGCGAAACTGGAATTGGTGTCTTGCTTGCCGATTGACACAACATTTCCAACGGCTTCAAGGGTATTAAAAGATATCAGTTACAACCAAACCATTCTGGTAATTCATACAAGCTGCGGATCCCGTGGCCCGGAAACTGGATAAACAAGGAAAATACAATGGTGTTCTCGGTTCAATAGCGGGTGATGATAAAGATTTTGTTGCGCCCCCAAAAGGAGACTCCGTTCCATAATTGTATGAGAAGGGCAATGCATTGCTCAGCAAGTGATTTATATCTTCTACCGAAGAGACAGTGCATGCATTATCTCTGAAAAAAATTATATCAACATCAATGTTATTCAACAAAGTCATAAAACCGCAAAGTCTTGCAGACAATGCGGCTTAGATTTCTTGTTAATTATTGCGAGACCAGCTTCGCAATCATGTGGACGTAGTTTCCAGAATGCGCTCCAGGTATCTTGTAAGACTTATCTAACAGATTTGCTTGCTGAGCAATTTTAGCCTCCGCACTATCAATGGTTGATGCCTTCGCAGTAACAGTTTTGGCAGAAATGGAAGTCATCCAAGAATTTAAAAAGCTAAGTAACTAACACGCAATTTTTTTCATTTCAACACAGCTCCCAACTATAATTTACGAAAGGTCGGGTTCACGACTCTGGCATTGCAGAAGAATGGTGTGAAGATATCTTCCAATTTTGTCCATCCCAGAAATAAGTGAAAGTATAACGAGCGTTCACAATACTATTGTCGGAGAACCTGAACGCATAAACCCCAGAGTCAACGGCTTTGTTACATCCTGTCCGGATAGTCCGACTTATAATTTCACCAACAGGTTTTTTTTGTAAAAAATGCTCAAAATAGTCAACTCTTTCAGCATCGGTCAGGCGTACTTTATTTGATAGCGTAGGTAAAAGAACTGAATCACTGAGATAATTGCTGGCTACCTTTTTCGCATCGCCAGATTTGAGTGACTCATTCCATCTGTCAAACAGACTTTCAATCTTATTGCTATCGGCTCTTACACATTCTGGCGTTGCATAGGCAAAAACCGATGGGAAAAAAAAGACAAAAATACCCGCCTGTAGTAAACGTAACTTATGCATTAATACCTCCTTGATTAAACTAAACCCGATATATAAATGACGCGGTTTGTATTTATAGCTGCGGGAGATGATTTTTTGGCAGGCCGAAAGAAAATATTAATAGACTTAACGTAAGGGTGCTTGTTACTTAACTTCCGTCTACCACTATCGCTGGCAACCTTCGACAACATACCTATGAATAATGGGTAAGCACAATGCAGGTTTATAATAATTACTTTAATTTACAGACAATCTTAATTTAATTTTCAAAACGAATTCTGAGCAATCAACGGCGAATGTTCTAATTTGGGAATTCCATTAAAATGGTTAGTGAGCTAATTAATCCACTGTATTGTAAATATTTGTCTTTATATCTGAAACGAACCCTAAACCAAATTAAATTTGCATTTTCTGCAATGTGAAATATATGGGCCAATTTTGTTATGGGAAATAATTTAAAATACAAAAAAACAACATAACAAAAAAACTTAATGCTCTGTTAAATATGATTTTTTCCGGATTTAATATTGCAATATCGATTGAAAGTGACGATCGATAATAAGCTCTTGTTAGTCTATGCCTATCATGATTGTTAAATTGATCGTTTAAATTGATTAGTCTAATTGGATTGCCCAGGTGATATTTATTCGCGTTCCACGGTGTAACTTGTTTTTATTTAATTTAATTACGGCTCAACCTCTAAGCCATTAATGGAGAGTTAATTTCATGAAGAAAAAAAAAGTATTGATCGCCGCATTACTCCCTCTGTCATTGACGCTGTCGCACAACGCATTTGCTGAGGACACTGTTCCGGTAACGCCGGTCACTGTAGCCGGCGGCACGGTTCAATTCACGGGCTCTATCACTGATGCCCCTTGCGTTGTGAATGCCAGCACTGAAGGTCAGCCCGTTGAACTCGGCCAGTATCGTTCAGCGGACTTTAGCAAAGCAGGAGACACTACCTCACCCAAAAACTTCAATATCAGTCTCAGCAGCTGCGCGGTTGATACCTACTCTAAGGCCTCTGTAACGTTTAGGGGCGTGACGGCTGCGGGTGATAATACCACCTTAAGCACGGATGGCGGCAGCGGTGCGGCCACGGGCGTGGGCATTCAGATCCTGAAGAACAACGTCGCCCTGGCGGTGGATGGTTCCGGGGCATCTGAGGCCACGTCATTGATTGAGGGCAGCAACAACCTGACCTTCCAGGCACAGTATATTGCCAAAGCCGCCAGGGTTACTCCCGGTCAGGCCAACGCTTCAGCGGATTTCACTATTACTTATCTGTAATTAATCAAGCGGCTGTTGGAACATCAGCAGCCGCATTCAATAAGACCCAATTTATGAAATCTATTTTCCGAAAACGAGCCGGGGGTTTATTGCTATCCCTGCTTTCTATTATGCCTTTCTGCGCGCAGGCCCAAAGTAACGGCGGCGGCATTACGCTGAACAGTACCCGCATTATCTATCCGCTTGAGGCAAAGCAAACGAACGTATCCGTTCGCAATACGTCGGGCAAGTCCACTTTTTTGATTCAGTCCTGGGCGGAAGATGGCGCGGGCAATAAAACGAAGGACTTTGTGGTGACACCACCACTGTTCACCAGCGGACCGGGCAATGAAAACATGCTGCGCCTGATGTTCACCGGCGGCGACCTGCCGCGTGACCGGGAGAGCCTCTACTTTTTTAACACCAAAGCTATTCCCTCCGTGGATAAGCAGGCACTTGAAGGAAAAAATGCATTAATCCTTGCCACGGTAACGCGCATCAAGCTGTTTGTTCGTCCCGCAGGCCTGAAGCCTTCGCCGGACGTGGCCCCAGCGTCGCTGCGCTTTAGCAAGTCAGGTGCAAAGCTCAATATTACTAACCCAACGCCTTATTACCTGACGCTCACCGACATAAAAATCGGCAGCCAGAAGCTGCAGGACACTATGGTAGCCCCGATGAGTAATGACTCCGTTCCTCTGCCATTGGGCAGCGCGGGTGATATTACTTTCAGCACCATCAGTGACTTTGGCGGCGTCACAAAAGCGCAAAAAGGCGTGCTGCAATAGCGGTAAAAAAAGGGGGAGACATGTCAGGGATGAGCGATGGGTTACATTGCCGCAGGGGAGGGCATAAGCGTTTGGGCCTTGCATTGTTTGGTCTGGGCGCTGTGGCGTTGAGTGGTCAAACGACAGGGACTGAGCTTTGGTTTCCGCCGTCACTGATGACGGGCGATCCGCAAGGTATTGCAGACCTTTCACATTTCGAGAAAGGCGGCCAGTTACCTGGCATGTATCAGGTGGAAATATGGTTAAACGACAGCCTTATTTCCACCCGACAGTTGTCGTTCATTGAACCCCAAAATAGATCAGACCTGAAGGGGGTACTTGATACCACCGGACTGATGGCCTGCCTGACACACGAAGACCTCGCTGAATGGGGCGTTCGGCCCGACGCACTGACGGCGGCTGTCATTTCTGCGGATGGGGGTTGTCTGTCCCCGGCGCAGCTCATTCCACAAGCCAGCACTCGCTTCGATTTTCAAAAAATGCGCCTTAACGTCAGCATTCCTCAGGCTTTTCTACTGAGCCATCCCCGCGGCTGGATATCGCCAGAGCAGTGGGATGAGGGTATTACGGCCGGGTTGCTCAACTACAATTTCAGCGGCAGTGACAACCGCGGGCAGTACAGCAACAGCAGCAACCACTATCTGCAGCTGAACAGCGGCCTGAACGCAGGTCCCTGGCGGCTGCGGGATAGCCGCACGTGGACAAAATATGACAGTGCCCGGTACAGCTACCGCAAGTGGCAGCATAACAGTACGTATGTTGAAAGAGCGGTTATTCCGCTGCGCAGCCGCCTGACCCTGGGAGATGCGACTACCGGGGGTGACGTATTTGATTCGCTGGGGTTTCGCGGCGTCCGCCTGATGACCGATGACCGCATGTATCCGGACAGCCGGCGCGGTTACGCCCCGGTCATTCGCGGCACCGCCATGTCAAATGCCCGGGTGAGCGTACGGCAGAACGGCTACGTGGTGTACCAGACGAACGTAGTGCCGGGTGATTTTGTAATTGATGACCTTTTCCCGATGTACACCAGCGGCGACATGGAGGTGACGGTGGCGGAGGCAGACGGCAGTACCCGTGCGTTCACCGTGCCCTATTCTTCCGTTCCGCTGCTGCTGCGCGAAGGGCGTATGAAATACGCCTTAACCGCCGGGAAACTGCGCAGCAGCAGTGACCGCTACGAAACACCCGCCTTTGTGGAATCTACCCTGACGTGGGGGTTACCGCACGGGGTGACGACCTACGGCGGTGTGCAGTATGCGGATAACTACCGGGCCGGCGTGCTGGGAGCGGGGATTAATATGGGGGTATGGGGGGCGGTATCGGCCGACATAACCCATGCCAACAGCGTATTGACTGACGACAGCAAACATGAGGGGCAGTCTGTTCGTTTTCTGTATGGACGCTCCCTCAACGAACTGGGGACCACCTTTCAGCTCACCGGCTACCGCTACTCCACGCAGGGTTTTTACTCGCTGGATGAAACGGCATTAAAAGGCATGAGCGGCTGGCTTTACAACTCAGATACCGTGGACTCAGAGGGCAACCCAATCCCGCGGCCGGTGACGGATTATTACAACCTGTATGACAACAAACGCCAGCGTCTTCAGGCCAATATATCCCAGCGCATTATGGATATGGGCTCCCTTTATCTGACCGGCAGCCGGCAAACCTATTGGAACCGAAGTGGCACAAGCGAGTCGCTGCAGGCGGGATTTAGCAGTTCGCTGGGGCCGGTGAATTACAGCCTGTCTTTCAGCCAGAATCGAACTGCCGGCCTGGCCCGCACCGACCAGACCGTCTTCATGTCATTGTCGTTGCCGCTGGACCGGTGGTTACCCTCCGGCTCACCAAAAGTGTTTGCCACGATGAGTGGAAACCGGGACAACAACGGCAACCTGACACAACAGGGAGGGCTGAGCGGAACCTTGCTGGAGGAGCGCAACCTGAACTGGAGCGTAAATCAGGGGTATTCCCGCACCAACGGAGACAGCGGTAATGCCAGCCTGGGCTACCAGGGCACCTATGGCAACGGCAATCTGGGCTACAGCCACAGCAGTCATTACAGGCAAACCAGTTATGGCGTGTCAGGCGGTGCCATTCTTCACCGCAATGGCCTGACGCTTGGCCAGCCTTTAGGCGACACCAGCGTGCTGATAGCCGCGCCGGGGGCGGCGGGCGTGCCGCTGGAGAACGGCACCGGCGTGAAAACTGACTGGCGGGGCTACACCATTCGGCCTTTTGCCACCAGCTACCGTGAGAACAGAGTGGTTCTGGACACCAGTAAGCTTGATGACCGCACGGAGATAGACAGCGGGGTGAGTCGGGTAGTACCGACCCGAGGCGCCGTGGTGAGAGCTGATTTTAAAACCCGCAGCGGGCTGCGCGCGTTATTCACGCTGACGCGCAACGGAAACCCCCTGCCCTTTGGCACCATAGTCAGTGCGGGAAATAACAGCGGCATCGTTGGGGATGACGGACAGGTATTCCTGTCCGGGCTGGAAGCCGAAGGGGCTCTGAAAGCCCAGTGGGGGGCTGACGCAGATCAGCGATGTACGGTGAAGTACCGGATACCGGAGGCTGCCCTGAAGATGTCCCTAATACAAACAGATGAAGTTTGCCGATAGCCAGCACAGGCGCGGCCATATTCAATAAACCAATCAACATGGAGGGTAAAATAATGAGTCATTTACTTAGAAGAACTAATCGGACGCTGGTTAGCGGCGCTATGTTCTGCTCCCTGGCATTAGCAGGATTTTCGTCAACAGTCAGTGCGGCGGATAACTCGGCAACGATACGGATTACGGCAACGGTGAAAGCGGTGTGCTCACTTTCGGCACCGCCTTCGGTAGACCTGGGCGATATCCCTATTACGGCGTTTGACGGGCTGAGCGCAGGCGGCGAGCTGACCGGATATGACAAAACGTTCACTATCGCTACCTCCTGCTCAGGAACCGATAAGTATGTGCTGACATTCACCCCGACAGCGAGCAGTGATGGATGTATGACGGCGGACGGCGGGGGGATGGGTTTTTGTTTGTATGATCCTTCAGCCAAAAAAATAGCATTGACGTCCACGGGCGCAAATTTAGAAGGTAGCACGGCTTCTGCAAGCCAGGATATTAAGGTCGTGCCGGCCCGGAGCAGTAAGGCCCCGACGGCGGGTGATCACGCTGCGTCAATGACGGTGACCATTGCACCATTGTAAGTTAAATTCGGAGCACATTAATTATATTAGATGAAAACCAAATCCAACATCCGTTGCTTGTATATAGCATTTCTCTTTTTGGGGGATGCTAATGCAATAACAATATCAGCTAACACTCCGGTTGTTTATCGCGCGTATATGCCACACTGGTCATCATCTAACGGCTTAGATCTACAACTTAAACTCATATGCATCGCTCCAGCGAATTACGTTGCCAAATGGACGTCCATTGGTAGTACTCATACAGGCGATTTTAGACAACCCTGCGACCCCAATGGTGCGCTTTGGGATACGGGTTTTTCCGTCAGTCGTTCTGATAAACAATTAGCCTTTTCGTTTAATATAACTGTAACTCCATCAGATGCTGATGTGGATATTCCAAATAATGTTTATTTGGAGTGGCAACTCATTAATAGCTTCGGCACCAGAACTTACGGCCAGGGCGTTCGCTCGGAACAAATCACTCCAGCTAAAAACTGTTCAGTTGATGTCTCGCAATATATTGAAATGCCCGACCTTAAACCTGGTGACAAGGTAAATGATGTTATTTTTATCAACAATGCCGCAGGGGAGGGTTATCTTACATTTAAGCCGGTTTATCACGATGAACATGGGGGTCTTTTAAAGGGAGGAAACGTGAATACACTGGCTTATTCGGTAACAGACTCGGCCTGGAATGCTGCTGATGCCGAATGGCGCGGGATTTTGACCACCGGCTTATATTCAATCAGGCTTGGTGATATTCCTCTGTCAGCACAGCCAGAAGTATACAGCGGTGCTATGAACGTTATAATTGAGTGTGATTAGATATAAATTTAATTTAATTTGTAATTTTGGGGTCGGCGTGATGATGTCAATATATTTTCGAGCAATAACATTGATGATATGCGCCTGGGTTTTTTCCAACCCGGCGGGAGCAATCGATAATCTTCCTCAAACGACCTATAATGCTTTTTACAATGAGATTAGGTTAACCACAGGTGATAGCTTATTTCAATATCCTGTAAGAATTACTAAACCAGGGACTGGGTTCCTGGTTTGCTCGCAAGCTGGTGCTGTTGGAACACCAGCCCATGAAACAGTCAGTTTCTTTGGGGGTACAGCAACGAGCGATGGGGCACGTTCGTATACAAATTCGGGGGTGACTTTTGCCAGCCTGGCATTGAGGGGCATATCACAGAGCGGTTTTGGTATCCTCATATGTGGCGTGTGGTCTGGCGAAAACAGGGAATATATCTCCGACTCCACTATATTGGGGGGTGATTTTTACTTATTACCTAAGCCAATAATTACCGTGCCAACTACACCCGTGGATCTGGGAGTCTGTTTTGTAGGTTCTAATGAGAAAATGCGAGGGAATTTTTCAGTACAGACAAGTTGGGCAGGGACACCAGACGATAATGCAGAAAAAAACCTCGTGTCAGCTACATTATCGGCAACACTTTTAACTGGCCCCACATTTGCAGGTGGAGCATTACAAATTTTGGACGAGAACAATAATGATCTCCTGAAAAGGCCCTCATCAATATCAACTGGTTCAAATGGGTCGCATATCCTGACAGCAGAAGTAACCTGCCCACCTGAAGCAGGTGAATACCAGTGGACCGTATCATTACTCTATGAAATAAAATAATTCATTACATGGAGTGTCTCTGAGGGCCGCCAAAAATGAATTTTTTTTGCCATCCTAAGTTAATCGGATGCGCCGACGTTGCACCGTAAACACTGATATATTCGAGGCGTTCATATGTCCAGAACGTGTCAGTTCGGAAGGTGGCAGACAAATTACTTTCTGGATGTTGCAGTGCACTCTCAACATCTCCGTCCTTCTCAAAAGGGCACCGTTGCAAAAAGCAGGGGGTGATAAACTCATCTCACCTTCTGCTGACGAAGCAGCACCTGAACCCATTCAAAGGCCGGCATTTTCGGCATGACATTATCCTGTGGGCGGTACGCTGGTACCGTGAATACGGCATCCGCTATTGTGAACTGCAGGAGATGCCAGCCGAACGCGGTGTCAACGTTGATCACTCCACGATTTACCGTTGGGTTCAGCGTTATGCACCTGAAATAGATAAGCGCAATTCACCTCACACGCTTCGCGCGGCAAATACATGGATTTAGATGCATATTACCACTTTCAGTGATATCTCGACTGAGGAGGGTGAATGGCGGCTGTTTCAGGTTCCTGCGGCGCGCGATTAAAACGTGCCGCAGAGCGGGAAACCATTTTCAGCCTGCCTGCGATGATATGCAGAGGCTGAAGCGGGCATCAGAGCCTGGTGGTGTTCCGTCGCATGTCAGAACGATCCTGAAATTTAGGATTGGCGGGATAACTCTTGTTGCAGGCCATACGCGCCAGGTTCAGAGCAACCTTGCGTTTTTTAAGCTTTAACTTTGGCAACCACTCTTTGAACTGAGCTGTCAGCGCTGCTGCCTGCTGTTCGCTGGTGACGCGACAAATAAACAGTTTACTCTTGGTCTGACGACTGACATCAATGGCGTAAATCTCAACGCCAGCGCTGCAAACATCATATTCTACATCTGTGAACTGCATGTGTGGCCAAAGACCCGTTCTGGTTTCAAATGTGGCTAAATCCATGACAACTACCTTTTTTATTTTAAGCGTTATTGCTATCCAGGAGACTAAACTCTGGTCGGGCCAGTGAGCATAGACCAGAATCAGCATTCTGCCAGTGATTTCGCTGATTTATTCTGGTCCTGCCACGAATGGTTAAAACCTCATAGTGAGGTCTCGCGCCCCCCGGCTGCGCATCATTGACTTATCAGAGGCGCTGATGTCAGTCAGGCTTCAGGCTTTTGTGCTCTCCGGCTATGCCACTTTATCCACCCAGTCATTTTGCGTCTCCTGCAGAATTTTGCGTCTTTAAAATTCCCACAAAATAACATTTATCGTCAGATAATTTGTTGAATTAGCAGGCTAATCATCAGATTCCCAATCATGGGCGCTGGTGGGTAATTATGACCACCGGGCAGTAGAAAACAGACTCCGGATGATAACGGCGGTTTCAACAGTATGAAGAGGTGTAAAAAGGTGTGCCAAAATGAAAGGGAGTGAAATCCAGATTATTTTTCTGCATGGCACACTTTGGTTCATTCGCAAGGAAAAATAAAAAAATATATTCCCTGCCATTAATTAAAGCCCTGTTGTTAAGCGCCGATAAGAACGATCCAGTTTTAAAACATATTCAAATTAATTTTTTTGTCCGGGGACAAGTATGACTATTACACAACGTCTGGTATTGATTTTTTCACTGCTCGCAATGTCACTGATTGCGTTGGTGATTATCTCTTTGTCAGTGATTTCGGGCTTCCAGTCGCGTTTTGAATATGTACAGATGAACGCGATACCCAGCATTCGTGATCTCAATAAATCAATCAGCGTGACCAATCAGCTAGGTATTGCGCTTTATCGCCATCACAGCACCAGTGATGCGACGAAATTCCCCGAGGCGGAACAGCGTATTGAGAATCTGCTGACGCAGATTAAGTCGCTTAATGATTTTTACATGGCGAACGACATCTCAAACGATGAAGACAAAGGAATGACGGAGCAGGCCGATAAAAATCTGGAGGCGGTCCGTAATGCATTGCCGGCGTTTATTGCCGCCTCACGCGCCCACAATGATGCGGTCACACTGCCGTTATTACAGAGCGAGAACGGTATTGGCGCTGCAGCCCGTAAGATGGAAGCGGATTTCACCCGTCAGATTCAGCTGAACATCGATATTGGCGAACAGCTCAGAACTGAGAATAAGCGTATTTATAACAGGACGCTGTGGATGATGTCTGGCGGGTCCTTGCTGCTTATTCTGATACTGGCCGCTTTCTCCACGAAGGTGATTCTGGGCATCAAAAAGAGCCTCTCTGGCATGGTGAATACCATGACGCAGGTCAGTCATACGCTTGACCTGACCCACACCGCCGAAGTCCGCAGTAAGGATGAGATTGGTAAAACGGCAATGGCATTTAACCAGCTGCTGGCCCGCGTTTCTGGCACGCTTCTGTCGGTCAGTCATGCCGCACAATCGGTCAGTACCGGTTCAACGCAGATCGCCGCTGGCAATGAGGATCTTTCTGCGCGCACGGAAGAACAGGCTGCTTCACTGGAGCAGACGTCTGCCAGTATGGCAACACTGAGTGAAACGGTGCGTCAGAACTCAGAAGGTGCGCATCAGGCCAGCAGCCTGGTGAATAATGCCAATAACATGTCAATCCAGAATGGGTCGGCGGTGAAGCAGATGCTCAGCACGATGGATGAGATCCGCGGCAGCTCTGCCAAAATCTCTGAAATCACCGGGCTGATTGAAGGCATTGCGTTCCAGACCAATATTCTGGCACTGAATGCGGCCGTTGAAGCCGCGCGTGCCGGTGAGCATGGTCGCGGCTTCGCCGTGGTCGCCTCAGAAGTGCGTAATCTGGCGCAGCGCTCCTCTTCTGCTGCCCGTGAAATCAAAGAGCTGATTTCCACATCAGTTTCACAGGTTGAGCACGGTTTAGAACAGGCTAGCGGTGTTGGTGCAAACAGTGAAAATGTCCGCCAGGCGATTCAGCAGGTAGCCGATCTGGTCAATGAGATTGCCGCAGCAACCTCTGAGCAGAGCAAAGGCATTGAGCAGGTTCATCAGGCGATTGGCCAGATGGATGAAGTGACGCAGCAGAACGCCTCGCTGGTGGAGGAGGCCTCATCTGCTTCTAAGTCGCTGCAGGAGCAGGCAGAGACGCTGGCAGGATTGGTGGCGACCTTTACGCTGGAGAGCAATCACCGTGTCGCAAAGTCGCAGCAGACCGCAGCTCTGCGTCGTCCGGTATTGCAGACAAAGCAGCCCGAGCGCCAGGCCATCGACATGACGAAGGCGAACTGGGAAAGTTTTTAACAGTTTACCAATACCATAATGGCCTCCACACTGTGGGGGCTTTTTTTTAGTATTAATCAATACAACAACGTCTTTTAAATAAAATGAAATCGATTTCATTACTAAAAAAGAAGTTACTCTTTAGAGTTATATAATTAGGTTTATTTTTTTCGTGGATTTTATTTTCGGCTAATAGCGTAATGATAATTAATCAGATAGAGCGCAGATATTTGTTATCGGCGATTTCTGAGTCGACTTTAATTTCTTTATTTTCAAAACAATAATTCTGAAGACACGCTAACGGCTTAAGGTGCCCGCTGAAGGGTTTGTTTTTTATCTTTATGATATATATGGTTATTTTTAAGTTTGAGTTAGGCTAATCTTGCAGTAAATATCGTCATTTTATTCACTGAAAAATAACGGAACGCAATCTATACTCCTTTCTGTTGTTATATGTGTTTCTGAATTTCATACAAAACTCATCTCTTCATACCAACACTGTGCTGCATGAAGCACGTCTGGCTATGTAAAAGAAGAAGTAAAAATAAAATTACAAACCTTATTTTGCCCAAGGCTCACCTGCACGCCTCATACACCAGAGCGGAAAAGAATGAAAAAATTACTCGACCGGATTAATCTGCCAGCGAAATTCCTGTTACTGGGATCTTTTGCGCTGGTGCTGTTTATTTTACCTACATTTTTGTTTATTCAGACAGGCAATCAGCTAATTGACACAAAGAATGTGGAACTGACCGGTATACCGGTTGAAAGAGAGGTACTCAAGCTACTGAATCTCTTGCAGCGGCACCGTGCGCAAAGCGCGATCGCTATCTCACTGAACAAGCCTGATAACGCGCCACGCATGGCGTTGGTTAGTGAAGTTAATAGCTTATCTCAAACAATCGCTGACGATTTACGCAAAGATGATGAGCTGGCGCTGCCTCTTAAGCGGCTGGAGCGTGTTAATCAGGAGTGGAGCCAGCTGCAGAACGATATCAATGCAGGCAGACTTACGCTGGATACCAGCCTGACGAGACACGCTCAGCTGATCCAGACGCTGCTCGATACTAATCAGGATGTACTTGATTTCTATCAGCTATCTCTGGACGCCGATCTGAACACCTATCAGCTAATCGTCAGTATCTTTAGTCGTCTGCCGCAGCTAACTGAAACGCTGGGGCAGATTCGTGCTAACGGCACTTCGCTGATTGCTGGGGGAAATGTATCGGATGCAGATCGCAGCCGTATGGCATTCCAGCTTGATTATGGCAGAACGGCGCTGAGACAGTTCAGCAGTAACATAGATAAAGTATTTGCCATTGAGCCGGATCTTAAAACCACTTTTGGAAACCTCGCACAGGATGCTAACCAGCAGGCACTGAGTGCGCTGAATTTGGCTGATAGTGTTTTTGTCAGCGGTCATGCCAGCGTGACGCCGGTTGACTATGTACGTGTCTTTACTCAGGCGATCAACCGTTACGGTGAGCTGGGGGAACAAACCAGCCATCGTCTGGAAGGAATGATGCAAACGCAGATTCAGGAACGTCGTCAGGCGCAATACCTGCTGCTGGCAGGTCTGCTCACCGTCGCGTTGCTGGCCATTCTGCTGGCTGTCATGATCACCCGTTCTGTCACCCGTCCGGTAAAAGAAGCGGTCGAAGTTGCCAGTCGCGTCGCGGCTGGCGATCTGACGGCAGCGCTGACTGTTTCCGGCAGCAATGAAATGGCTGAACTATTGAATGCATTAATGCGGATGCAGCAGCGTCTTGCCCAGCTTGTTTCGGATATCAAAGGCAATGCAGCCACCATCGCCAACTCCTCTGAAGAGATTGCACGTGGCAATGGCGACCTTTCGTCACGCACCGAACAGCAGGCTGCTTCACTCGCTGAAACAGCGGCCAGTATGGAACAACTGGCATCAATCATTCAGCAGAATGCGGATAACACCCGCTTTGCCTCTGATCGCGCAGAATCAGCGACTCAGGCGGCACTGTTAAGCGGCGCAGCGATGGATTCCGTGATGCAGACGATGCACAAAATCCGTGGCAGTTCGGGACAGATTGAAGAGATCACCTCCGTCATTGACAGCATCGCTTTCCAGACCAATATCCTGGCACTGAATGCGGCCGTAGAAGCGGCACGCGCAGGTGAGCAGGGCAAAGGCTTTGCCGTTGTTGCGTCGGAAGTGCGTGCGCTGGCACAACGTTCAGCCAGTGCAGCGAAAGAGATCAAGAGCCTGATCGAGCAGTCGGTGACGCATGCGCATGAAGGGATCGCGATGGCCCAGAACGCAGGCGACAAAGTGAAGCAGAGCGTCAGCGCGATTGAACAGACCTCTCAGCTGATGCGCGATATCTCTGCTTCATCTGAAGAGCAGAGCAGCGGTATTTCGCAGGTTAATATTGCGGTGAACCAGATGGATCAGGTGACGCAGCAGAACGCCGTGCTGGTCGAAGAGTCTGCCTCTTCTGCAGAGGAACTCGCTTCGCGCGCAGGTCAGTTGCGTACAATGGTCGCGGTATTCCAGACCGCATAAGTGAGTTAAAACAGCCGCCACCTGTGGGCGGCTGTTCCCTTCTCCGCGTTTATCGTCCGCTACGCCTGATGATCCTGCAGACAGGCCAGATACTTCTCTCCTGACCCCATCACTTTCTCTTTTGCCTGATGATGAATACCCTGACCTTCAAACGCGCCATAAAGCTGTCCGAACGTCACACCGGAGAGCCGATGCATGATGTCACCCACGGTGGCGGATGACAGCGGAAGCATATTCGGGTAGCTCCACATAAAGGACACGCCATGCGCACCCGGCGTCACCTGAATAATATCACCCGCCAGAATCACGCCTTCGTCTTCGTCCCAGTGCAGCACGCTGCCACCGGGAAAATGGCCGCCCAGCCGTAACAGCGTCACACCGGGCATCAGCGTCAGCGACTCACCCTGCCAGAGCTGGATATGCGGACTCTCCCTCACAATCCATTGCCGATCGTATGCATGCAGATGAACAGGGGCGTTAAACGCCTCAGCCCACTCCTGCATGGTGGTGTAGTAGTGTGGATGTGAAATCGCGATAGCATCAATGCCACCCAGCGCGGCAATAAGCGTATAAGTGGCATCATCCAGGTTGGCAATGCAGTCCCATAGCACGTTGCCGTGCGGCGTACGCAGCAGAAAAGCGCGCTGGTTGATGGCAAACTCAGGTACGGTTTTAAGGCTTAATAGCGCATCGTTATGCGCCGTCCACTTATTAGCGTGGCTGGTGCGCAATTCATCAAACGCGATCCAGCGCTGACCCGCAGCCGGAACATACTGACGTTCATCCTCACAGATTTTACAGTGCTGATCGGGGGCTGCAGAGGGATAAGCGGTCCCACAGGCGGTACATAACATCGTCATCTTGATCTCCTTTGTTTCACTCAAGCTTATGCACACCTGTGAAAACCGCACTTTCCTGAGGCTATTTCGTCACGCGATTACGGCTGGCGGCGCAGGGTAATCCGGGTCAGTTCCGAGGGACGGCCCAGCCTGACCGCCATGCCTGGCCAGAGTGCCGTGCCGTTATTCACATAGAGCTGCATTCCGTCGACCTGATAAAGCCCGGAGACAAACCCGGCATTGGGTTTAGCAAACAGCCGGTCCAGCCCGATAATCAGGCCGCCATGCGTATGGCCGGAGAGCTGCACATCTACCCCCTGCGCCGCGTTCTGGCGGGCATTTCGTGGCTGATGATCCAGCAGAATCACCGGCGCGCTTTCAGGTGCCTGTTCCAGTGCTCGGGCCAGATCCGGACCGGTCGCGTTCCTGCCTGGCGCGGAGGCGTCCGGCAGGCCAGCAATCACCAGTTTTGCGGCTCCGCGCTCGATAACGGTATGGCTGTTGAGCAGGGGCTGCAGGCCCAGTGAGGCCAGATGCGCCGTCCAGATCGCCTGATGGAAGAAATATTCGTGGTTGCCGGTGATGGCCCATACGCCGTCCGGTGCTGCCAGCTTGCGCAGCGGTGCAACGTCATGCCGTCGATGCTCCAGGCTGCCATCGATCACATCCCCCGTCACCACAATCAGATCGGCTTTAAGAGACATCGCCCGTTCAACCATCGCGGCAGTCCAGGCCGCATTAAATAATCGGGTGATGTGAAGGTCGGTCAGTTGCAGCAGCTGATAGCCATCGAACTCAGCCGGAAGGTTGGGCAGTACCAGCGTCACCTCTTTGACTGGCGGCACCCGTATTGCCTGCTGTACGCCAAAGGCAGCCATCGCCATTGCCAGCACGACGGCCAGATAACGAACACCGGGAACCAGCTCCAGCGGATGACGCAGCAACAGGGCGATCAGCATGACCGCATCCATCATCATCTGAAGCAGTGCCAGCAGCAGCACAGTGCTGTACGCCCAGTTAAATAAGATGATGACGATGCGGGGCATTTCGGCGGAGAACATCCCGCCCGAGGTAAAGCGGCTTACCAGCAGATATTGTGAGGCCAGCAGCACCAGTGCTGAAAGCAGGATCTTGATGGCCAGAGGCATGGATAATGGAATAATGACGCGCGCAATAACATACCAGCTGGGTAAGCTGAAAATCAGGTGAAACATGGCATTTTTCCGGTAGGGCGCTGAATATCCGCGCAGGCAAAAAAGAGACAAGGGTTTATAGAGCCGTTTTCAGCATTGTAGTGTATACGATGCTGCCGTCAGGGTTACTTCACGCCAGGTGCTTTCACGGGGATAAAGCAGGAAGAAAGGATGAGCAAAAACATCTCTGCAGGGCGGAAAAACAAAAAAAGCGTGACCGGTGCACCGGCCACGCTGACAACATTCACATTCTGATACGTCCGATTAGCGTAGAACGCCTGAGGTCGTCTGCGTCTCGTCGGTGACGCGCGTCATGGCGATGGGAATGCTTTTATAGGCGGGAATGCCACTTTTGGTATCGTGGCTGTCGAGCGGCACCATCACATTCGCCTCGGGATAGTAAGCGCCGACTGAACCTGAGGCCATATCAATAATCACGATGGTCAGGTTTTTCATCTGGCGCGAGGTGGGATTACCCTCCGGGTCCAGCGCCATCAGATCGACACGGTCACCGACCCGCAGCTGGCGTTTTTCCGCCTCTTCAGCATTGATAAACAGCACGTCACGCCGGCCCGTTACACCACGATAGCGATCGTTCAGGCCATACAGCGTGGTGTTGTACTGGTCGTGACTACGCAGGGTGGTGAGTACCAGATCATGGCATTTCAGCGAGCGGGGATCTTCATTGATGCCCTGCATCACCTTAAACTGCGCACGGCCAGATGGCGTAAGCCAGACGCGCTCTGATGCGGCATTATGAAGCCGGAATCCACCCGGATGCTTAATCCGCTCATTGAAGTTTTCAAACGCCGGGAACACCGCTTCAATGGCATCACGGATGCGGCTGTAATCGGCAGCCATGGCTGACCAGTCAACCACGCTGTCTGGCAGCGTTGCCTTAGCAAGGGAGGCCACCAGCGCCGGTTCAGATTTGAGATGAGGCGAAGCCGGTTCCAGCGAGCCACGTGAGGCATGCACCATCGACATTGAATCTTCAACAGTCACACTTTGAACGCCGGTAGCCTGAACATCGCTCTCAGTACGACCCAGCACGGGTAGCAGATAGTTGTGCTTACCGAGTAACAGGTGTGAGCGGTTGAGTTTGGTGGCCATATGTACCACCAGATCCAGTTTGCGCATCGCCGGGAACGTCACCTGTGGATCGGAGATCGCTTCTGCCAGATTGCCGCCCAGACAGAGCAGCGCTTTGGCTTTGCCGTCACGCATCGCCTTAATCGCCTCAACCGCGCCGTGACCATGCTTCTGCGGCGGCTGGAACCCAAACACTTTCTCTATGCCATCCAGCAGCGACTGCGGTGGGATCTCCGTGATGCCCACCGTGCGATCGCCCTGCACATTGGAGTGACCGCGTAACGGACAGATACCCGCGCCTGGCTTACCGATGTTGCCGCGCATCAGCAGCAGGTTGGCAATTTGCTGCACGTTCTGGGTGCCATACTGGTGCTGAGTAATCCCCATGCCGTAACAGATGATGGTGCGTTCAGCACTGGCGTAGAGCCGGGCAATATGCTGGATCTCTTCGCGCGCCATGCCAGAGACTTTCAAAATATGCGCCCAGTCGGTACTCTCCAGGTCGGCTTTCAGGGCGTCAAACCCTTCGGTGTGTTCAGTGATAAAGGCTTCATCAATGACGCCGGGTTCGCCTTTGCTCAGCGCCTCCTCGTGCATAGTGAGCAGGATCTTCATCACCCCTTTCAGCATCGCCGCGTCGCCGCCTACCCGCACTTTGTAGTAGGTCGATGCCAGCTCAGTGGAGCTCATTGACAGCATCTCAATCGGGCTCTGCGGTGAAGTAAAACGCTCCAGTCCGCGTTCACGCAGCGGGTTGATCGCCACGATAGTCGCACCGCGTTTAGAAACTTCACGCAGCGTGCCCAGCATACGCGGATGGTTAGTGCCGGGATTATGGCCGATGCAGAGCACGAGGTCACAGTGATCAAAATCTTCCAGCTCTACCGTGCCTTTGCCGACGCCAATCGACTCCGGCAGCCCGACGCTGGTCGGTTCGTGGCACATGTTTGAGCAGTCAGGAAAGTTATTGGTGCCATATTCGCGGGCGAAGAGCTGCCACAGGAACGCCGCTTCATTTGAGGCGCGACCCGAAGTATAAAACTCCACGCTATCCGGATCGTCGTAGCTGCGCAGATGCTCCCCAATTTCCCGGAATGCCGTCTCCCATTCGATGGGCTGATAGGTATCAGTAGCGGCATCGTACTTCATCGGATGGGTCAGGCGACCTTCGCCCTCCAGATGCAGTGCGCTGCGATCCCACAGTTCAGTCACGGTATGGGCAGCAAAAAATTCCGGCGTGGTGCGCTTGCTGGTGGCTTCCCACGAGACGGCTTTTGCGCCGTTTTCGCAGAACTCAAAGGATGAGGCATGTTGCGGGTCAGGCCAGGCACAACCCGGACAGTCAAAGCCCTGTGGCTGGTTGACTTTAAACAGGGCAATCACATCCTGCTTCACAGACATCTGGCCGCGGATCGCATCCGCAACTGCCTTTAGTGCGCCCCAGCCACCAGCAGCACCACCATAAGGGGCGATGCCATTTGTGCGATTTTGCTCTTTCATAATGCTCCACAGTGTCTCTATTGTTATCCGATAAGCCTGGTACAGAAAAAGTCATCGCAGCGTGAATTCTGGCTATTATTCAGTGAAATTCTCTCTCAAAATGTTTCGGTGAGGGGGCGTTGTGAAGTTAAGCGATCAAATAAAGGATGGGCGGTAACTGGAAACAGACCTATAAACGAGGCGACTCTGCCTGGATTCTGAGCAATGGATAAAAAAATAGAGGCCTCTTTATCTTCGTCGGCAGAATGACAGGGTTAATGTATTGTTTTAATGGAAATAATGATGGGTTGGTGATCGGAGGAGGCGACATTTTACGTAATTGATTTCGTACTGATAACGTTATTTCAGGTGATATTTACGCCTGTGCGCTAAAGCCGATAAGAAAATACGGTTCATTTTACTTTTTACGCTGATAAACCCTCAGTCTGCATAAAACTTTCTTTTGAGGGACTGGATAACGCGTATTACAAGGATCATAAAATGCCTTTACCAGAACGAATGAGACCCGCAAAAGTCAGTAGCAAAAAGATCAGTGAACTGGCGAAAATGGCTGCAGAGATACTTTCACGCATTGATAATGGCTGATCAGTTCATGGACTCGTGCTGTTCCACAAAGTGTATTGTGATAGCGCTGTTTGCAGATTAAGGAAGGTCCGTCCGATCCCCCCGTGTTGTCGGATGAGAAATCACAATAAATTCTACCGGCACATCGCCGTTGTTTCTGGCCTGGTGCCTGGCGTGTGGCGGAATTTCGATTCCCTGTTGCGCACTGATCTCATGTAGGTGTCCGTCCAGTTCCATAGTCAGCACGCCCAGAAGAACAAAGAAAAACTGCCTGGATACAGCATGATAGTGTTTTTTCTCACTGGTGCCGGGCGGCATTTTTTCATGAATGACCAGTATATCCTTGCGGTTCATCAGATACCAGCCATCGCACAGGTCACCCCAGACATAGTGTTCTGCATTGTCTTTTGAAATCATTAACCTGCTCCACAACTATCGTTAAAAGGTTTCACGCTCTGGCTCACTATACAAGGCCAGGTCATTGATTCTCAATTTGTTCAGTTGCAGCGATCACTGACCCGGATAGCTGAAGGTGCTGAAACCTTATTTAATCATGACCAGTCAATGGTATGTGTATGAATGACTATCATCCCAACAACCTGTAAGAGAGGATGCGATATGCAATGGTGTAATCAGGAGAGGTTTGACATTCGCCTTGAGTGGGGACCGACTGCCATCAGTTACGCGGCCAGGGACGTGCAGTGCATCGTGATCGTCGATGTGATGTCCTTCTCCACCTGTGTCAGCCTGGCGGTCGACAAGGGTGCGCAGGTTTATCCTTATCCGTGGAAAGATGCCTCTGCCCTTGAATATGCAAACAGCATCGGGGCAAAGGCCGCCAGCTTCGGGAGAATATCTGACGCAGCCGGTTTTAGTCTCTCGCCTGCATCGATTCAGAAAATAACAGAGGGCGAGAAGCTGGTGCTGCCGTCTCCCAATGGTTCAGCGATCTCATTCCTGGCCCGTGACAGGGATGCGGGCGTAACCGTATTCAGCGGTTGCTTCAGGAACCTTACGCAGACTGCAATAGCCTGCAGGGACTTTGAACGCATTCTGGTCATTCCCTGTGGAGAAAGATGGCCCGATGGCACGCTTCGCCCGGCTATCGAAGACTATACTGCCGCCGGTGGGATTATTGCAGCAATCGGGCGTGATCGCTGTTCTCCGGAAGCAAAAGGTGCGGTTGCCGCCTGGCAACAGCTTAATCTGGTGTCTCTTCGCGAATGCTCTTCAGCCCTTGAACTTCAGCAGCGCGGATTTCCGGATGATGTCGATCTCTGCCTGGATCTGGATCGTGCGAAGCGGGCCTGCCAGCTACAGGGAGATTTTTATGCATCGGTTTCGGGACGGGGCTAAGCCTGTCAGGGTGGGTTGAATATCCTGACAGGCCCAACGTTCAGGGATTACCTCTTCTTGTTCAGCATCGACTTCAGGTCAGCAAACGGGTTGTAAGTGGCTTCACCAACATCTTTTTGTGCATCCTCCCCTGCCACCACGCGGGTGCCATACTGGTCAGCCTCAGTGTACTTTGAGTGCTCGTGGTCATGACAAAAGAGGCACAACAACTCCCAGTTACTGCCATCTTCCGGATTATTGGTGTGGTCGTGATCGATATGGTGAACCGTCAGTTCGCGCAGGTTTGAATAAACAAATTCGCGTGAGCAGCGTCCACACACCCATGGATAAATTTTAAGTGCTTTCTCACGGTAGCCGCTTTCCAGCCGCGTGTAGTTTTTAGGGATCAGAGCCATTGCCGGGAATACCTGTTATGCAGAGAAAATGTCACGATAGTGCAGCCAATATATCCCACAATGGAACCGAAGGAAAAATCATCATGTTCCGCCTGAAAGGGAGTCACATCATCCGGTATGACTGTGCCATCCGGCTAACGGGGCAGGTTTTTTAATCTTTACGCGCTTAACCTCTTCCGACAGCCTGATAATCATCCCTTTGCATGCGTCTTGCTTTCATCTCAGCCAGCGCTAACCTGGCTTGTCAGCAGCTAAGGGGCAGAATATCGCTGCACTCAGCCTGGTGTAAGAAAAGGTAATGTCAGGATGTTTATCCGAACGGTACAACCTATAATCAACGCAGTTTGTTGGCCCGCAGGAATGCAGGTCTTGCACCCGCCCAAAGGAAGAGATCCCGCTGATGTTTTCTCGTTTTTTTATTTATCGTCCCGTCTTTGCATGGGTTGTTGCCATTTTAATAATGCTGCTTGGCGCGCTCTCCATCACCCTGTTACCGGTGGAACAATATCCCGATGTTGCACCGCCCTCAGTGAATATCAGCGCAACTTACACCGGTGCGTCAGCGGAAACGCTGGAGAATAGCGTCACGCAGGTGATCGAACAGCAGCTGACCGGGCTGGATAACCTGCTCTATTTTACCTCCAGCAGCAGCTCGCAGGGGAACGTTTCAGTGACTGTCACTTTCAGCCAGGGCACTGATCCAGACACCGCTCAGGTGCAGGTGCAGAACAAGGTGCAACAGGCGCTCTCCCGTCTGCCCAGTGAAGTGCAGCAGCTTGGCGTCACCGTGACCAAATCCCAGTCGAACTTTCTGCTGGTGATGGGGCTATATGACACCACGGGCAAAAGCAACAGCACGGATATCGGTGACTGGCTGGTGAGTAATATGCAGGAGCCGCTGGCGAGGACCGAAGGTGTCGGTGACATCCAGGTGTTTGGCGGTCAGTACGCAATGCGTATCTGGCTCGATCCCTTCAAACTAAACGCTTTTGCCTTGCAGCCCTCTGACGTGTCGGCGGCAATACGCTCGCAAAACATTCAGGTCTCAGCGGGTAAAATCGGTGGCCTTCCATCGCCCGATAATCAGCAACTTACTGCCACCGTCAGAGCGCAGTCGCGACTGCAGACGCCAGAGCAGTTCCGCAACATCATTGTCAAAAGTGACAAAAGCGGCGCCATCGTGCGGGTGGGAGATGTTGCGCGAGTGGAGCTGGGGGGCGAATCCTATGACATGACCACGCGGCTTAACGGGCATCCTGCAGCCGGTGTTGGGGTGATGCTGGCACCGGGCGCGAACGCGCTGGCCACCGCGACGCTGGTGAAAAACAAAGTTGAAGAGTATCGCCACTCGATGCCGCAGGGCTACGAAGTGGCGTATGCGCTCGACAGCACCGACTTCATCAAAATCTCGGTTGAGGATGTGGTGATCACCCTGATCGAAGCGATCGCGCTGGTGGTGGTGGTGATGTACCTGTTCCTGCAGAATATCCGGGCGACGCTCATCCCGGCGCTGGCGGTGCCGGTCGTGCTGCTCGGCACCTTTGGTGTACTGGCGCTGTGCGGCTATACCATCAACACCCTGACCTTGTTTGCCATGGTGCTGGCTATCGGGCTGCTGGTGGATGATGCGATTGTGGTCGTTGAGAACGTCGAGCGCATCATGCATGACGAAGGTTTGCCAGCGCGTGAGGCAACCGAAAAGTCGATGAAAGAGATCTCCGGTGCGCTGGTGGCTATTGCGCTGGTACTCTCGGCAGTCTTTTTGCCGATGGCGTTTTTTGCCGGATCGACCGGCGTGATTTACCGGCAGTTCTCCATCACAATCATTGCCGCTATGACCTTTTCCGTGGTGGTGGCGCTCACTCTGACACCCGCGCTGTGTGGCATGCTGCTGCGGCCGACAACACCGCATCGCAAAGGCTTCTTTGGCGGTTTTAACCGCTTTTATGCCGCCACCGAGCGCCAGTATCGTCACAAAGTCGTGAGCACCTTGCGTCGCCCGCTGATCATGGTGTCGCTTTATGCGGCAATGGGTGTGGTGTTGTTTATCATGTTCACCCGTCTGCCGGGCAGCTTCCTGCCGACCGAAGATCAGGGCAGCATTATGCTTCAGGCAACATTACCTGCGGGCGCTACGGCCAGCCGCACAGAGGCCGTCAATCAGCAGATTGTTGACTGGTTCCTGACTGAAGAGAAACAGAATATTGATGTGGTCTTCACCATCAATGGCTTTAACTTCAGTGGTGCTGCGCAGAATGCCGGTATGGCGTTTATCAAACTTAAAAACTGGGATCAACGTCCAGGCAGTGAAAACTCTGCCGAGGCGATTGCCGGGCGCGCCACCTATGCGCTGGCGTCGATTCGGGATGCGCAGATCTTTGCACTGACACCGCCATCGGTGCCAGGTCTGGGACAGAACAACGGCTTCACTTACGAGCTGCTGGCCAGCGGCGGCACCACGCGTGAGCAACTGGGTAACCTGCGCGATCAACTGTTACAGCGCGCAGCACAAAGCCCGGAGCTGATCGGCGTGCGGGCGAATATCCTGCCGCAGACCCCGCAGTTGCAGGTTGACATTGATACCAGCAAAGCGGTGGCGCTGGGACTGCAACTGGATGACGTGACCGATACGCTGACCAGCGCCTGGGGCGGCGCCTACATCAATGACTTTATTGATCGGGGTCGTGTGAAGCGGGTTTATGTGCAGGGTGACGGTCAGTATCGCTCAGCACCGTCGGATCTGGATAAGTGGTATATCCGTAACAGTGAGGGCACCATGACGCCGTTCTCGGCGTTTGCCTCAACCCGCTGGACCATGGGGCCGGAAAGCCTGAATCGCTACAACGGCTCAGCCTCCTACGAAATTCAGGGCCAGAACGCCGAAGGATTCAGTTCTGGCGATGCCATGAACACCATTGAGCGGCTGGCCAATGAACTCCCGGCAGGGACAACAGGCGCGTGGAGCGGGCTTTCACTGCAGGAGAAGCAGGCAGGCGGACAGTCCACTACGCTCTATGCGATCTCGATTCTGGTCGTTTTTCTCTGTCTGGCTGCGCTGTATGAGAGCTGGTCAGTGCCGTTTTCTGTGCTGCTGGCGGTGCCGCTCGGCGTCCTGGGTACCGTGCTGGCGGTGGCGTTACGCGGATTGAGTAATGATATCTACTTCCAGGTGGCGTTGCTGACCACGGTCGGGCTGACCTCCAAGAACGCGATACTGATTATCGAATTCGCCGAGGATGCAGTACGTCAGGGCAGTTCACTGAGTGCGGCTGCGTTGCAGGCGGCGCGAACCCGTTTGCGGCCGATCATGATGACGTCACTGGCCTTTATTGCGGGTGTCATCCCACTGGCGGTGGCGACCGGGGCCGGCGCGAACAGCCGCATCGCTATTGGTACCGGCATCATCGGCGGCACGCTGGCAGGCACGGTCCTGGCATTGTTCTTTGTTCCGCTGTTCTTTGTGCTGGTGAAGCACTATCTGACACGCCATCGCAAAGGCCAATAACGCAGACAGCCCGCCTGCAGTTTCCTGCGGGCGGGCTGGAATCGATAATCAGCAGAAGATTAGAGATTCTGTTTAAAGAAGGCTGTCAGTTTCGTGAACGGGATCAGATCAGTGCGATCATAAAGGTCGACATGACCTGCATCAGGCACGATATACAGTTCTTTGGGCTGAGCCGCGCGCTGGAAGGCATCTTCACTGAACTCGCGTGAGTGCGCTTTATCACCGGTGATGAAGAGCATCGGGCGCGGAGAAATGGTCTCAATATCATTGAACGGATAGAAGTTCATGAACTTCACGTTGCTGGTGAGCGTCGGATGCGTGGTGAGTGCAGCTGATGAGCTTTTCGGAGTGAACTCACCGCGAGGTGTCCGGTAAAAATCGTAAAACTCCTTAGCCACTGGCGGTGAATCAGCATCAATTTTATGTGGCGTACCGCCGGTGTAGGCGGTTTTACCGCCGGTGAATTCTGCATAACGTTGCTGTGCCGCTGCTTCAATGATCTGCCTGCGCTGCGCCAGCGTCTGGCTTTTATTCAGCGCATTACGGTTGGCCGATCCCATGTCATACATACTGACGGTCGCAATGGCCTTCATTCGGGAATCAATCTTTGCCGCACTGATGACGAAACTGCCACTGCCACAGATGCCCAGCACACCAATCCGATTGCGGTCGACAAATTCGCGGGTCCCCAGGTAATCCACTGCGGCGCTGAAGTCTTCGGCATAGATATCCGGAGAAACCGCGTTGCGCGGCTGGCCTTCGCTTTCGCCCCAGAATGAGAGATCGATTGCCAGGGTAACAAAGCCCTGCTCAGCCATTTTTTGCGCATAAAGACTGGCGCTTTGCTCTTTGACTGCGCCCATCGGATGACCCACGACAATCGCCGGAAGACGCGCCGTCTTACTCGCCTCTTTGGGTCTGAACAGGGTGCCGGTGACCCCCATCTGATACTGGTTTTTAAACGTCACTTTTTCGCGGGTGACTTTATCGCTTTGATAAAAATTATCGGCTCCGCGCGACATATCGGCCGCGCTGGCTGCAAATGAACTGATCAACAGTCCAAACATCAGGGTTAATGCTCTCATGAAGTGATCCTTATCGGGATTGACGAAGGGTGGGCATTGAATTGCCCTGTTAAACAACGAGCCTGTTATCAGGCTGCGCCTTCCCTGCGGGCGGTGAGCCTCACAAGGAAGGCAGCAACGACGAGTAACGTGGCGCTGATAGCAAACGTGGTCTGCCAGCCTGCATGGTCAAAGGCCAGACCGCCCAGCGTCGATCCCAGCGCAATCGACAGCTGGACGATGGCAACCATTAATCCGCCACCCGCCTCCGCATTATCCGGGAAGGTTCTGGCGATCCAGGCCCACCATCCGGTGGGTGCGGCAGTGGCCACCAGTCCCCAGATACCCAGTAACGGTGCCACCAGCCACAGCTGATGACCGAACACCATGAGCAGCACTGCAACCACCGCCATGATCAGCGGGATAATCATCAGGGTCAGATAGAACCCCCGCTGCAGAACAACACCGATAATCAGCGTTCCGATAAAGCCCGCGACGCCAATAGTCAGCAGCACCAGCGACAGCGCAGAGACGTCCACCTGCGTCACGGTTTCCAGAAACGGGCGGAGATAGGTAAACAGGGTGAATTGCCCCATAAAGAGCAGGCCGCAGGCGGTCAGGCCCACCGTCACCAGCGGCGAACGCAGCAGCTGGAGGATCGTTCCGCTGCGTTGCCGCGCCTTATCCACCGGCATCGACGGCAGCGTGAACCCTTGCCAGAGCAGGGCGATCATCGCCACCGGCACCAGGCTGAAAAAAGCCCCGCGCCAGCCGATGACAGAACCGAGATAGCTGCCCAACGGTGCCGCGATAACCGTCGCCAGCGCATTGCCGGCGTTGAAAATAGCCAGCGCGCGCGGCACCTTATCGGTGGGAACCAGACGGATAGCTACCGCGGCAGACATCGACCAGAACCCGCCAATCACCACGCCAATTAATGCCCGACCCGTCATGTAAGCCACATAGCTCGACGCCATTGCCACCATCAATCCGGACAGCGCCATCAGCAGCGTTAGCGTCAGCAACAGAATTTTGCGATCGAGATTTCCCGCGATGCGCGTTATCGAGAGGCTGGTGATTACTGCGAGCGCGCCAGAGATGGCGATACCCTGTCCGGCCAGACCTTCGCTGACCGCCAGATCACGTGATAACGGGGATAACAGGCTGACCGGCATAAATTCAGAGGCGATTAGCGCGAATACGCAAAGCGTCATGGCCCAGACGCCACCCCAGTGGGCTTCTTTATGCTGGGGTGAAGAGTGAGTTGTTTCGGTGGAAGCCATGTTTTGTCCTGTTTCATTTTTTGAGGTGCTGATGAACTCAGGAAATTCTACTGTTTCGCTTTATATTGACTAGCTAATGAATCCTTAATGGGGTTATAACCGGTGCTTATTAGTCTATAGGCGGGAGTGCAGCATGAAACGCAATATGAATGACCTTCAGGCTTTTATTACCGTCGCGCGTGAAGGCAGTTTCACCCGTGCGGCGGCGCTACTGGGCGTGACGCAGCCCGCGCTAAGTCAGACCATCACTGCACTGGAAAACCGGATGGAGATTCGGCTACTGACCCGCACGACGCGTAACGTCTCGCCGACGGCGGCGGGTGAGCGATTGATAGAGGCGATAGGCAATCGATTCGATGAAATAGAAGCGGAACTGGATATGCTGACTGCAATGCGGGACAAGCCCGCCGGCACAGTACGCATTACCTGTGGCCCGCATATTCTGAGTTCACTCCTGATACCCAAACTGACGCCACTGCTGGCGGCTTATCCCGATATCCGGCTCGAATTCGATGCAAATCATGGCTTACGTAACATCGTGGCCGATCGATTCGATGCGGGGGTCAGGATGGGAGACACTATTGATAAAGATATGGTGGCGATGCCAATAACTCCGCCGCTGCGAATGGCGGCGGTGGCTTCTCCCGACTACTTTCATCGCCATGCTGCGCCACAGGTTCCACAGGATCTCCTGCAGCACAATTGCATCAATATGCGACAGGCGACCGCAGGTGGATTGTATGTCTGGGATTTTGACGGAGAAGAGGGGCCATTAAATGTGAGGGTGAATGGTCAGCTGACCTTCAATACTTCAGCACACATCGCAGAAGCGGCGATTGCCGGCCTGGGGATCGCTTTTTTGCCTGAACAGGAAGTTGCAGAAGGGCTGGAGCAGGGCACGCTGATCCGGGTGCTGGAGCGCTGGTGTGAGCCCTTCCCCGGTTACTATCTCTATTATCCCAGCCGCAAGCAGCATTCACCGGCTTTTAACCTGGTCAGAGAGGCGTTAAGGCTAAAAGAGGGGGAATGATGAACCTATTCTGAGTGTTGACGGAAGAGATGCCATTCCATGGCGTAATACGTCCTAAAGCGCTTTATTCAGAATTACTTAGAAGGACGTCGACTAATCTTGCCGCCTTTCCGACCGGCTTCCCTGGCCTTTTCAGGATCGTTTCTGAAGTTGCCCCCACTGACCTTGCCTCCTGCACTGCCAGCTTCACTCGCTCGTTCTGGATCGTTGGCAAAATTACCGGCACCACCTCTGTATTTCTGTTGTGTCATAGGAAGACCTCATATCAATGTTCCATTAGATAGAAAGGACTAGCTAGTCACACCAGGAAGCATAGTCGTCCGCTTCGTTTATGCAAATGCACAGCCTCAAGTGGTTGATAAGCATGGCGTTAATGTTGAGCAGAGATTTAGCGTCGGCAGGGCAATCGGAGATGAACTACGCTTAAAGGCCTGACGAAAAGGAGAATGTTATGAGTAACGCGACCTTGATCGACACCCTTGAGCTGGGTTCTGACGAGCATAAGCAAAAATATGAAATTTACGGCGATGATGCACAGACGCCCACTTATGCAGTGATCTTCCGGCAGCAGGGCGATAGCTGGCAGCCGCTGGATGAAAAACTCACCTTTGCCGCGCAGGATGAACAGCAGGAAGCGACGGGCTCAATGGGCTATGGTTCCGGCGATACGCTGCCAGATTTACGTGATCTTCCTGCCGAAGCCCGTGAACGCTGCGAGCAGCACTGGCAGCAGCAAAGTGACAGGTAAACAGGAACAGCGCCGCTTTGTTTTAACTGTGAAATCGCCTGTTTAAGAGAGACGCCTGGACGCAGCAGAATAAACCTCTGAGCGCTCTCTTTTCCCGACAGCAACGACAAACACGACCACCCGGTCATCAATTACCTGGTATACAAGTCGATAACCGGATGACCTGAGTTTGATCTTATAGCAGTCAGGCATCCCGCTGAGTTTATTCGCCTCAATTCTCGGTGACTCAAGACACTCTGCCAGCTTCTTTTTAAGCTGTTCACGTACTGTTGGCCCCAGCTTGCGCCACTCTTTCAGTGCCCGTTGATCGAACTCCAGTTGCCAGGTCATTAAAGGTCATCCAGTGTGACCCGGACAGGCTCAGGGTTTCGCAGGCGTTCTTTCACTATCTCTACTAACGCCGCATCTTCGTCACTGAGTAATGTTTGCTTAAAGGGAAGACGTTCATTATCTGCAATATATTCAAGCATCAGGCGCAGCGCATCAGAAGGCGTTACACCCATTTTTTCGAGCGCAGCATAAGATCGTGTCTTCAGGTCATCATCAATTCGAATGTTAATTGTGCCCATAATGAGTTCCTTTGTAATTACATTTGACATTACAATTATCGCACTGATGAGTCTGTATCGCAAACAGTAAACATTAGTCTCCCGCACAGCTTTACATCTGCCCGTCAGATTCCACTTCCGTATTATTTTATGCTACGTAAATGTAACAAACTCATTCATCAAACCAACTGCAGCAATCGCTAAAGGTTTTCACGCTACTGGCGATAACTCAATGACGTTGAGCGCGCTAATCAATGATGAAACCAGCACTCAGCGACGAGTTCTGAACGCGAACGGACCTGCTTTAGCCCTCCTTTTATACACATCAGCAAGCGTGAGCTTAAGCGCAACTTACTCTAATAAAAGCGAAAATAATAATATGTCGATCATTAAGACGATCAAAAGTCGCCTGCCTGTTGCCCGTCTCAGGGGTAGCAGCCAGCCAGCGAATGGCACCTGGGATTGTCGTGCGTTGCCGGAATCACTCTCTGCCATCGGGTTAAACTCGCGCGCGGGCGGGATTCTGATGACTTTTGTTCCGCCTGAAGCCGATTTTCAGCGCGTCAGTCAGGCCTGGCAACGCTTTAACTCAGCCGATTTGACCGTGCTGACACTCTCTTCCAACGGTGCACTGAGCAGCAGTCGATCGCAAAGTACTTACTGTGATGGCAATGGCCCGGAGGGAAGTTATCTCTGGTTGCCGGACACCCTGATCGCCAGTCATGAGACGCACATTATCGATCTGCACGTCGCCGACACGCAGACGGCCAGCCAGCGCATTACCGCCATCCAGCAGGAGCTGGCGCGGCTGCAGGTGCGGATGCCGCTCTCAGCCGATCGTACTTTCGCCATGATTTACTGTGATGGACTCTCGGCGTCTGAAGGCTTTCTGATGCAGGCCTGGTACAACTGCGGGCGTTTTCCCTGTCTGGCGATTGGCGGATCAGCAGGCGGGAAAATCACTTTCGATGGCACCTGGATTGGTACCGGTGGCAAGGTGCTGCAGGGCAAGGCGGTGATCGTGTTCTGTCAGATGGCGCCGGGGAAATCCTTTGCTCCGTTTAAAAGCCAGAACTTTACCCCACGCGATCAGAGCTGGTTGATTGCGGAAGCCGATCCGGTTGCACGCACCGTTACCTCTGTATTTAACCGCCAGGGTCAGCAGCAGCCGTTTGTCGCCTCGCTGTGTGAACACCTTAACTGCACCGACGCGCAGCTGACCGAACGGCTAAAAGGGTTAACCTTCGGCGTTAAAGTCGGCGGGGAGTACTTCATTCGCTCGATCGCTAAAATTGAATCGGGTGGCGTGCAGTTTTTTTGTGACCTTGAGTTTGGCGATCGGCTGTTCCTGATGGAGGAGAAGGATTTCAAACAGGCAACACAGCAGGAGTGGCAGGCATTTACTGCTCAGCATGGTAAACCGGCAGCCATTCTGATGAACGACTGTATCCTGCGTCGTGTCGGTAATGTCGATAAGCTGCACAATGCTCACTTCTTTAAAGGCATCGCTGCTGCCGGTTTTTCCAGCTTTGGTGAGATCCTGGGCGTGCCAATCAATCAGACGCTTTCGGCCCTGGTGTTCTTCAATCATGACGTCAAAGCGATGACCCAGTTCCCGGTGGAGTATGCCGGTTACGCAGCACATTACGCGCAGCGCGCGCTGCGCCGCTGGGAGGCGCTGAACAGCATTCAGACGCGGGTGCTGGATCGGGTTATCAACTATCAGCAGGCGCTGACGCCATTGATGGAAGCGCTGCCGGTGCTGGAAAACGCGACCCAGAGCCAGGGCGAAACGCTGAGCCTGGCAGAAAGTAGTATCCGTAGCATCAGCAACATCGCCACTGAGAGTCAGCAGGCGCAGGGGCGACTGGATGACGGGCTGGACGATCTGGAAAAAATCTCCAACGGCATTAATGAGATTACACATGGCATCAGCAATATTGCTTTCCAGACCAACATTCTGGCGCTGAACGCCGCAGTAGAAGCGGCACGCGCAGGCGAAGCTGGCCGCGGCTTTGCTGTGGTCGCGGGCGAAGTTCGTCGTCTGGCACACTCATCGAAAGAGCAGGCTGAAGCCACGGCCAGTAACATCGGTGAGGCAGTCAGCACCATCTCACGTATCAGGCTGGTGGCCGGCGACTCTGCACAGACCGCCGCGCAGATGGCGGAACGCAGTATCAGTGCTGCCGATACGCTGGCGGCCATGAATCAGCAGACCCAACATGAGCGCGCCGACATAGCGAAGCATCTCGGCAGCCTGCGCGAACTGACGCAGGGAATGGACGCTATGCAGGAAGCCGTCGCGCAGCTCAAGGTGTTACAAACTCTTTCAGGCGCGCAGGTTAAAGGCTGAATTATCTGAATAAAAGACAATAAAGTGCGGTGTAAGCGCAACGGCCAGGCAAGGCTGGCTTTCAGTTGTTACACTTGTCCGTGATTAATCACGCAGAGGTATGAATGAAAATTAAAAGTTATGCAGCCATGCAGGCTGGCCAGGCCCTTGAACTCTATGAGTACGATGCCGCCGAACTGGCAGCCGAAGAAGTCGAAGTCCAGGTTGAATACTGTGGCGTCTGTCACTCAGACCTGTCGATGATCGATAACGAGTGGGGCATCTCTCAGTTCCCGGTGATTGCAGGACATGAAGTTATTGGCCGGGTTTCCGCCCTGGGCGAAGCGGCTAAGAACAAAGGTCTCTCAATCGGCCAGCGTGTAGGAATTGGCTGGACAGCAAAAAGCTGTCAGCACTGCGACGCCTGCATCAACGGCGAGCAGGTTAACTGCCAGCAGGGCAGCATCCCGACCATCATGAACAAAGGTGGTTTTGCCGAGAAGCTGCGCGCCGACTGGCAATGGGTTATCCCGCTGCCGGAAAAACTGGATGTGGCGAGCGCCGGTCCGCTGCTGTGCGGTGGTATCACCGTATTTAAACCGCTTCTGATGAGCAACATCACGGCAACCAGCCGTGTAGGTGTGATTGGTATCGGTGGTCTGGGTCATATCGCCATCAAAATCCTGCACGCGATGGGTGCTGAAGTCGTGGCATTCAGCTCAACGCCGGATAAGAAGCAGTCAATCCTGGATATGGGCGCAGATGAAGTGGTTAACAGCCGCGATCCTGAAGCTCTGAAGAAGCAGGCAGGGCGTTTTGACCTGATCCTGAGCACTGTGGCAGTCGATCTGGACTGGAAACCTTATTTCGCAGCGCTGGCACCTCAGGGTAAATTCCACACCGTGGGCGCCGTGATGAAGCCGATTGAAGTCAGTGCTTTTGACCTGATCCTGGGCGACAAAGCGGTAACCGGTTCATCAACCGGCTCACCAGGCCAGCTGCGCTCGCTGCTGCGTCTCGCTTCCCGTGCGGATATTGCCCCACAGGTTGAGTTCTTCCCGATGTCGGACATCAATAAAGCGCTGGATCATGTCCGCGCCGGTAAAGCCAATTACCGTGTGGTACTGAAAGCCGATTTCTGATGCGAATCTGAAATGACATGCCGCAGCCTGCTGCGGCATTTTTTATTTTTTCACCAGTCCATTCGCCAGGCCCGCAGTGATCACCTCATCGGCTGTCACGTTGATCCATTTTTCGGCTGAACATTCTGCGTTATCACGCAGCCAGACGGCAACCATCTGGTAGCCCAGCGTATACCCATACCATCGGCGATAGTCACCCGTGCCGTAGAACCAGGCGGAATGATCGTAGTGAGGGCTTTGCAATGTGGTGAGCGCCACGGGATTAGCCAGCAATTCGTTCAGCGCAATGGCTCGTTCCCAGGGCTCTGCTGCAGTGTTAAGCAGCCAGCTAACAAACTGACCAGCGAGACCTTCACTGACCATCGCTTCACCCAGCGTCCATCCATATCCTGGTCCACGCATCCGCAGGCAGTGATGCACTTCATGCAGGATCTGCCGCACCAGCGTACCGTTTTCCAGCATCTGAATCAGATTCGGATTTTCAGGATCAAGGTTCAGACAAAACAGGGTGCGATTATAAGCCCTGCCTGAAAAACCGAATTCAGGTATCGCTGCCTCAGGCATGCATTGAATCAACATATCCAGACGAGGGACCCGTATCGTGGATGAAAGCTGCTCGCAGGCAATTCTGGCAGCCCGGACTATTGCCGGTTTGTAGTGCTCAATATCACCAGATGCCTCCAGCCAGTGCATTTTCCATAGGTCGTTCACAGACTTTCCTCTCAGGGATTGATAATCAGAACGCAGGTCCGTGACCCGCCTGGGACACTTGCACTTTACCCGGCAATGTTTTCAAAAAACAACGGCGCAACGCGTTATATTCTGTCGGCAGAGATGAGGCGTGTTGTTAAAACAATGGTAAAGACTGCCCTGTCTTAGCATTGTGGCGACGTCTGTACCATGGCACAAAGAAATATCACAGTTTGGCCCAATTTCATCGAATACTGACCTCCGGGCCTGTCACGTGCGGGCAGCAGACTACCGTAAAGTGAACGCATGGTAGCCAGTGAATCTGGCTGATGTTAATGAGACTTTTCACGGAGCTAAAATGACGCTGACCCAGATTCGAAATGCCACACTGGTACTGACCTATGCAGGCAAAAAATTCCTGATCGATCCTATGCTGGCCGAAAAAGAGGCCTGGCCAGGCTTTGCCGGTAATGCGCGTCCCCATCTGCGGAATCCAATGGTTGAGCTGCCTGTTCCGGTTGCTTCACTACTGGCAGTTGATGCAGTGATTGTCACCCATACGCACATGGATCACTGGGATGAGGCAGCGCAGCAGTTAGTGCCGAAGACGATGATGATCTATAGCCAGCATGAAGCTGATGCCGCGCTGATTCGTTCGCAGGGGTTTGAAAACGTTAGCGTGCTGCAGGATAAAAATCAGTTTATTGACGGCCTGACAATCTATAAAACCGACGGGCAGCACGGTAGCAATGCGTTGTATGCCGACAAGGTGATGGGCGATTTTCTTGGCGATGCCTGTGGTCTGGTCTTTACACATCCATCAGAAAAAACACTCTATATTGCTGGCGATACGGTTTGGGTTAAGCCCTATGTCAGAACGCTGCAACGTTTTCAGCCGCAGGTCGTGGTAATGAACACCGGCAATGCGACCAACGATCTTTATGGCCCAATTATCATGGGAAAAGAAGATACGTTGCAGACGTTAAAAATCCTGCCGGAAGCGACGCTGGTTTCCTCACACATGGAGGCGATCAACCACTGTTTACTGACGCGTGCTGAGCTGCGCGCTTATACCCTGGAACAGGGCATTGCTGATCAGGTGCTGATCCCGGAAGATGGTGAAACAATGACGTTCTGAGCCGTATGACATTAAACCGGCGCCATTTGCGCGAAAGATTCTCAATCATACGTTTTCACATAACAAGGAGGGTAGATGGCTGCTCTGAGAGTCGCAGTGCTGGCAACGGCCGGTTTCAGTCCGTTTCACTTTTCCGTTCCCTGCATTTTGTTCGGCTCGGCACTGCCACAGCAGGATCTGTTTCATGTTGATGTCTGCGCAGAAAAACCAGGCCCGGTGATCTCAGATATGGGGTTGTCAATCATGGTTGAGCAGGGTCCTGAACCGCTTGATAAGGCGGACATCCTTATTGTTCCTTACTGGCACAATCCGGCTGAAAAACCGGCGCAGGCGCTGCTTGATAAACTGGTGGCGGCGTGGCAGCGCGGCGCGGAAGTGGTTGGACTTTGTCTGGGCACTTACGTACTGGCTTATGCCGGTCTTCTTGATCAGCACCGGGCGGCTACCCACTGGGAATTTGAGCGCGACTTCAGCGAGCGGTTTCCGCAGGTTCACCTCGACAGTAATGCCCTTTATACCCGTGATGAACGTCTGATTACCTCTGCGGGCACTGCGGCGGGCATCGACTGCTGTCTGGATATCATCCGTCAGCACTATGGCAGCGCCATTGCTAATCGGGTTGCCAGACGCATGGTCGTGCCGCCGTATCGTGAAGGCGGTCAGGCGCAGTTCATTGAGCGGCCGGTTCCGGAAACGACGCGTGATGGAAAGATCAACGCACTGCTGTCGTCACTGCGGGAAAATCTGCATCAGCCGCAGGATCTGAACACACTCGCGCGCACGCTCAGTATGAGCCGGCGCACGCTGACGCGTCATTTTCACAAGGCGACGGGGATGTCACTGGGCGAGTGGCTGACGGCCGAGCGTCTGCTACGTAGCCAGGTTTTACTGGAAACAACCGGTATCAGTATTGAAGGGGTAGCAGAAAAGGCGGGCTTTGATTCCCCCGTGTCTTTTCGTCAGCGTTTTAAATCCCGGTTTGGCGTTTCTCCCAGTGAGTGGCGCCGGACATTTCGTGGTCCACAGTCGATGATGAGTGATGAGAAAGCAGGATAAGAGTCAGGCCCGGATGAATATCTGCGCCCAGGGGTTTTTCATGCCGGAATATTGCCGCGCAGTGGCGGTCAGCATTCCGGCAGACATGTATTGCGATTAAATCAGAAAGTCATCCAGTGACTGGCCGTTTTCGATCGCTGTTTTAATTGCGGAGGGAGTACGGCCCTGACCGGTCCAGTAACGAACCTGACCATTTTCATCGCTGTAACGGTATTTCGCCGGACGCTTCGCGCGTTTCTTTGTGCCGGTTGTTGAAGCAGATGCGCTATTTACCAGCTCCGCCGGGTTAATACCCTCTTCCAGTAACAGCTCCTGGTAAAACGCCAGTTTTTCCGCTTTTTCGCGGGCTTCTGCTTCCCGCGCGCTTTCCTCTTCACGGCGTTCATTTACAACGGTTTCTAATTTCTGGCGTAACTCTTCCAGCAGGTCCAAATCCATGTTGCGTGCCTCGGCACGAATAGTGCGGATATTATTCAGACTGCTCAGGTTTTTACTCATAAAATCCCTCAAATACTCAACTTAATCAATCAAGTGCAAATTATTCAGGCAGCAAGGGTAACATTTACTCCCCCGATATTTGAAGTCTTAATGAAGCTTAATTCGCTATTTATGCTGCCTTTATGGTGCTGATTGAGCCAGATAAGCGGGAAATTTAAGCGGAATCTGCTGGGAAATGCGAATTGTCATTATCGAACCGTATTGAGGGATTTACATTTTGGCTTTTGGTTAACTGTGATTAAATCAGTTATCGGGATTTATTAAGGACTGGCATGACGTTTCGCCGCAAAAAAGATGAGCCAGCGGCAAAAATTTCGCCGCTGCTGAGAAGTATTATCCTTTCTGGCGTATTGCTCAGCGTGGCGGTGATTGGCTTAAATCTTTGGACGCTGCGCAAAGACTGGAATGATACCGTCGGGATGACTGAAGATAATGCCGTGAATCTCTCACTGTCACAGGCACGCCAGGCCGATGATACTTTTTTGCAAATTGAACTCTCACTGCGCGAAGTGCAACGTGAGCTCGAAAAGCAGATCGCGACGACCGGCGTGGAGAGTGAGGCGATGAGCCATACAATGCGCCTGTTCCAGAGACGCCTGCCGCAACTTCATGGCTTGTTTTACTACGATGCGCAGGGGAAATGGATAGCGACCTCTATGGGCAGAATACCGCCTGACATTGATAACGCCGATCGTGAATATTTCGATTATCATCGCGGCAGTCCGCGAGATAACCTGCATGTTGGCCCGGTGATTCGCAGTCGCAGCACTCACGAACAGGTAATACCGGTTACGCTTCGGGTGAATGATGCGTTCAACGGTTTCCGGGGTGTTTTACTCGCCACCATTAAAGTGGACTATTTCCGCCGCTTCTACAGTTATTACGAACTCAGCGAGGGAGATGTGCTGGTTCTGATGCTGGCAGACAGTACGGTGCTTTACGCCCGTCCGATGCCGGATAGCTACATCGGCAAAAACCTCTCGGTAAGTCCGCTTTTCCTGAAGATGCTGGCCAATTCGGATAAAGGCAGCGGTCAGTGGACAGCTGCGCTTGATGGTAAAAAACGTATTTTTGGCTTTGTTCGCTCACAGCGCTATCCGCTGGTGGTTGCCGCCGGATATGACAAACGAGCGCTCTTTAACCACTGGCTGAAGAGCCGGGTACAGAATCTGATTCTCAGCCTGGCTTTGCTGATTGTGATTCTTTCACTGGGCGCATTTGTATTGCGTCAGGCGCGGCATACATTGCGTTACCAGCTTGAACTGACCCGACTTCGCGATGAACTGACCGCGGCTAATCGCTCACTGGAAAATCAGGCACAGAGTGATGGGCTGACAGGGGTTGCCAACCGGCGTCATTTTGATCACATGCTGACTGAAAGCCTGCAAAGCGCGGAATTCAACGGCCAGCCAGTGTCATTGATCCTGTTCGATATCGATTACTTCAAACGTTATAACGATACCTATGGCCATGTGGCCGGTGATGACTGTCTGAAAAAAGTGGCTAACGTACTGAAGAACACCGCACGACGTAAAAACGGAATCACGGCCCGATATGGTGGGGAAGAATTTGCCATCATTCTTATCGGGCAACCGCTGTCAGCAGCGCTAGAGCTCGCTGAATCCATTATTGCTGCCATTAATCAGCTTGCTATTCCACACTTCACAACGGCGCTGCCGCAAGAGCATGTCACTATGAGTGCAGGCTGCGCTGTCTGGCTTGCGTCTGACCCGGCACAAGGGAAACAGGCGCTGATAGAACGTGCCGATGAGGCGTTGTATCGCGCGAAGCGGGCAGGGCGCAACCAGGTGATGTGCGAAGAACGTAACGGCTGAGCATCCCTGATCAAATCCGGAATGACATCTGTGGCAAGGTGATTGCTCAATGAGAACAGGGAGCAGCCATGTCAAACGATACCGGTTTTACTCATCTTGCTTTACAGGTTCGCGATGTAAATAAGAGCGTAGATTTCTATCAGCGTTATGCCGGGATGCAGGTAATACACCAGCGTGAACCGGGTATTCCCGAAGCACAAAAAGTCGCGTGGCTGTCAGATTTAACCCGACCTTTCGCGCTGGTGCTGGTGCAATCTGACAGCACTGAAGATACGCCGCTGGGTCCCTTTGGTCATATCGGCGTGGCCTGCGCCAGCCGCGAAGAGATAGATGAAAAAGTGGCAATTGCACGGACTGAAGGCGTGTTGCGACGCGAGGCACAGCAATATGGTGCGCCAGTGGAATACTGGGCATTTTTTGCCGATCCTGATGGTAATACGCTTGAGCTTTCATACGGGCAGCAGATTGGGTTAGAAATTATCACAGCCCGCAACGCGCAATCGCTGAATAAATAGAGCGCCTTAGGAAATGGAATGCAATCTATTGCCGCGAGTGCGATTGAGCAAATTTCAGTTATTACGTTCAGTCAGATCAAAGCCTGAACGGGATTGCGGTTTAAAGGCAGGTTATCCAGGCACCAGGGCCAGTCGTAACTGGTAATTGAGCAGGGGATGCCTGTTAAGGCAGCTTGAAAAACCGCCTGACCAAATCAGGCGATTTTTCATTTATGATTAAATCAGGAAATCGTCCAGCGATTTACCTTCATCAATGGCTGTTTTAATAGCTGATGGGGTTCGCCCCTGACCGGTCCACTGCTTAACGTCACCATTTTCGTCGGTGTACTGATATTTAGCCGGACGAGGTGCACGTTTCTTCTTCTCTGCTGGCGCTGCTGGCATACCATTTAAAAGTTCATTAGGGTCGATACCTTCCTGCAACAGTAATTCACGGTATTTTGCCAGTTTCTCCGCCTTTTCGCGGTTAGCCGCTTCAGAGGCCTGAGCTTCTTCACGTCGCTCACTGACTACCACCGACAGTTTTTCCAGCATTTCTTCCAGGGCAGCCAGGTCAAGCTCGCGTGCGTTTGCGCGAAGGGTACGGATATTATTCAAGCTGTTGAGAGTGTCACTCATCAAAGTCACCATAGTCATGTTCAGATAATAAAATACAGAGCGGGTTCACGCTGATGCTTTTCGTCAGACCTGCTTTTTTAAGATGCTTGCCTTCGAAGAATCAAAATACAGAACCGATAGTTCAACGCTAACATATTAATCGCTTTCTAAGAGAGTTTAAACTGTAGTTAACGTATAACCCTTCAACAAAAGTAAAGTTACTCTTTTTTTTACGCTGTTCGCTCAAATTGTCAAAACGGCGCACAGTCTGAGACGCGGGGTAATTTAGTCACGTTATGGATCAATGGTGCATTGACGTTCAATTTTGCTAGGCTCGCTTCGCTAATCCTGTACTTGTGTTGTTATGTGAGTTAAACGCAGAGGTACACATCAGTCCCTGTAAATGGATATGATCACCAGCATAATCGTAATAGTGTTCAAAAAATCAGATAGCAAAATTACTAAAATAACGAACCCGTTCATTTATTAGGGTTATATGTAACCCTATGATAGTGAATTATTTATATCTGGTTAACCTCACTGGTTACCTCACTGGTTATGCGAAGAAAAACGGTTGCCTGCTTACTGGCTGATGTTAAGGATTTGCTGAGACCGGCAATTAAGTGGATACAATGGCCTCGAATCGAAGATCACCTTCCTGCCCAGGGAATGATTATTTACAGGCGTAATGACTTTTTTAATCGTGTGTAAAGATCTGAAGAGCCAGGATGTTGACAAGGCAATCATAAGTAACATTATTTTTTCGTAATTGCCTTGTACGCTGATATCGCGACCAAATGTAGTGATCATTGTTGCCGTGAATATCCCTCTGTGCCGTTCCTGAGTCAGTGTGTTTTTCACTCACCTCGCACAGCGGTTCCCAACACATTGATGAACAGGCCGGACAATAATCGGGTCTGGTATGCTGGCGGTGTTTCAGTGAGTGTGCTTAGTTAACCAGGAGAATTAATTTGTCCTTCGCGTACTCGTGCGTCAAAAGTCCAGGCGATACCGATCTTGCCGGACGATTTGATAGCAACCTTGTTAACAGATGATGAGAGATTTTGTCAGACAAGCAAGTCAGGATGGCTAAAACCGAGGTTCAGTCGTCTGCATTTACCTTGAACAGGACTAAGCTACACGGTAGGAGAGATACGCTATCGCCCGTAACATAGGGTTTTCCAGGAGAGACTTACGTGTTTAAAGGCAATAAAAAATCCTTACCCGTTCGATACTGCAAAACGTGTAACAAGCCAATGTCGTGGCGGAAAAAGTGGGAAAAGTGCTGGAACGAGGTGATGTATTGTTCGGAACGTTGTCGGCGACATCGTACTGCACAGCAAAACGATAATGTCTGAATAAATTCTGAGCGTGACCCGTAAAACTCAACAGAGCGGGCCAGGGTTTGACCTGGCCTCTGACAGGCTGATGGGGTTATTGTTGAACCTCAATCTGTTGCCAGCCTTTTTTGAACATACAATCTTTTACCAGAATCTCTCGCTGACTTTCATTGGCATCACTGGTGGAGTAATCCGTGTCAGTGCTTTTATGTTTACTGTCTTTCGAGGTGTATTTGCTACTCACAACATTGTCAGGGGGTAAATCCCGCAAAGCCTGAGCCTGACAGGCTGTTTCCGCCACGGTTTCCTGCTGCTCAGATGCATCAGGTTTGACCCATTTATACTGCACGCATCCGGTCAGACAGAGAGTAAATATTATTAGCGCAAGAGGTTTCATGGTCTGTTTCTCAGTGACACCCGTCTTCCCTGAGACGAGAGATTAAGTGAGGAAACCACTTGGTGGATCTGCAGAATTTCCTCTCCTGACAATGTTATCCGATATTAAAATGTCAGACCGCCACCCAGGTAGGGGCCATCAATCAGGGTATGACCCGGACGTCCATCTTTACCATCAACACCTGCATATCGATAGCCCACTTTTAAGACCAGTGGCCCAAGCGGTGACCAGCTGACGCCGGCGTTGGCTTCCACAAAATTTTTAACGCTGTTGGTTAGCTGTTCCGGGGCGGAATAACCTTCCCCATAAATTGCAAAATTGGCAGGCAGATTGAGTTTCACACCGCCGCCGACAGGAAATGCGACGCCGTTATCGCCTTTTTTGCCACCGAGGTACGTGGCTTTAACGCCAGCTGTCAGCATGACCGGACCGATTTCGAGGTTATAACCTGTACCCGCCTGACCAATCTGCACACCGTCCGCCGTATTTTTGATCCACTGGCTATCCAGATAAATTCCGCTGGATGAACGGCCAATTTCTGCGTCCAGCGCAGAGGTGTTTTTACCTTGTTCCGCATTCAGGCCAATCGCCATTGCAGACGAAGAGGCGCACAGCAGCAAGCCGAAGCTGATGACAGTCGTTTTCATTGTTCAGTGTTCCGCAGGATAAAAATTTTAGGGGATGTTATTATGATCGCTGCTTAAAGCAATTTACTTTTGCACAATCTCTTTAACGTCGTGCTGCTGCAGTTGATGCATATTTCCGTCTGCATCTTTATAAGAGATCATCCCTGTTTCTTTATCTCTGGCGGGTTTGCCATGGGTGTTAATCATGTGTCCATCATTGGTGGATATCACGTAATTGCCTGAGCAGGCGGTAATGGACATAACCGAAGCCATTATCACCAGCGCGAAGCCAATTTTCTTACCAGAATTCATAAATGTCATTTTACTTTCCTGTCGTTACTTTTTAAGAAGATGCGGTATTATTCGCCGTGAATGTTAAACGATATGATAACAATCAGGCTGTCATGATTTTACTCTGACAAAAAATGATCAGGATCACTTTTAACGGCTGCTCAGGATTATGCAGCACGGACGTGACTCTACGCAATGCTGGGTTGTTTATTAACCCAGGATGGAGCTGGTTTTTATGAGAATTCACTGCTCATTTTATAAGTCTGTTTTTAAAAATTAAAACTTACTGTTAACAATCGCTCCCAGATGAGAATATAATTTCATTTTTCAATTTATTTGTTGTGACTCTTTTTCATTTCGCTATATTCAATCAGCATCATTATTTTGATAAGTATACTTTAACAAGGATTTAATATAGTTATGAAAAATACAATTATTACATTGATATTAATTTCAACTCCCCTGGCCGTCATCGCTGGGACAGATTCCTGTAAAAACCAACTGGCAGACATTTCGGCCAAAAAAGAAATGGCTAAAATTCATGGAAATAATGCAGAGGTTGCACGGCTTGATATTGCCCGTGACAAAATCCAGACTTATTGCACTGATGAGCGTCAGGTCAGGCGCGCCTCTCACGATGTCAGAAAACGCGAAATGAAGGTCAAAAAAGCGGAACTCGAACTTCGGGAAGCCCAGCAGGATCTGGCTGAAGCCAAAGCGGAAGGCCGGACCGATAGAATCAGCAATAAAAACAACAGGGTAGAAGAGAAAAAGCTGAGGCTGGAATCTGCAGAAATGGATTTAAAAGAAGCACAGGATGATGCTCATAACCTGAATTAACCTCAATTTGATCGAAGGCTTACCCACGTAAGCCTTCGGGTTCCGCTATACGCCGCCTACACTCTTCTTTGTTATTGGCCTTGAAAAGGCAAACTATCACCTGCCTCATTATGAAAAAAAAATATGGAAAACATAAACGGCTTTCCATCGTCAGGTTTATGTACTGGCAGACAGCACCATAAAATATTCCCGGTATTTGACTCTGTCAGAACGACATTCATGCGAGCCATATTGTCGACAAAATGAAATTTCATTGTTGCTGAGTCACATTACGATGACCAATGAGACATAAAAACTACTCATCTGAATGAGGATAAGTAATAAAAATAGCGTTTGAGAAAATCGGCAATACATAATGAGGTAATACCAGAGGTAGCCTGCATGAAAAAGTTAGCTTTTTAATATGCTGGCGAACTATGTTCTTTTTACGAAGTAATGAAATACTTAACGGCAATGAAAGCCATACTGGAATGGCTGTTAAAATTTGATTGTGAATACCTGTATTTTGTTTCTTTCATGATTAATTGATAACACAATTTTAACTTTGGTGTTTATATTGCGTTGGCTTTGTCGACTGTACCCGTCTTGTTCAATTTTGAAGACACATGCAGGTAATATTCATTCTTAAGATCTCGTTAAGATCTGCGTTGTAAATTAGCCTGACAATTTAACGGAGATAAAAATATGAAAAAGATTCTTTTAGCGGCGTTGTTTGCAGGCATGACTTTTAGTGTTACTGCGCAGCAAGGTTTTGTTTCGGCAGAAGGGCAGGGCTATTCACAGGGCGGATTTAAAGGTCCAGCGCCGGGTGTAGCTTCTGTCGCTCAGGTTAAAACACTGCGTGATGACGCATGGACTGTTCTTGAAGGCAATATCATCCGACAGGTTGGTCATGAACTTTATGAGTTTAAAGATGCCACAGGCACGATTTATGTTGATATCGACGACAAGCGCTGGATGGGGCAAAGTTTGTCACCTACAGACAAAGTCCGTATCGAAGGTGAAGTCGATAAAGACTGGAACAGCGTTGAAGTTGATGTGAAAACGATTCGCATAATGAAGTAATTTACAGGCACTCCTGATATGGCGATGGCCTGTAAATCGGTTTATCGCCATTTTTTATAATATCCATTTCCTTGTTTCATACTCAACAGCTCAGGTCATGTTCAGGCAAACGACAAGAGTAAAAAGCCCTGTGATGTGTTAACGCGGTACCAAAAAAGAGGGGCAGAACAACGCTTTGTTTAAACCCTGTTAGTTACAACACCCGTTTGGTGTTTATTAAACAACGAGAGATATCCTGCAGAATAGAGCCCCTCCGGACTAACCCCAAACAGAGTCGTTCTGAAAATCCGAGTGCTCATTGACAAGCCGCCCCGCACGGCCCGTAGGGCCGTAATTGTTGTTTATCGTAAATTGAATGATGTAACTAATTTAACCTTGTTAACACTTTTCTGAATGTTTAACTGAATTTGTATACAGGGTGACGTCTGCGCTACTGCGCCGGATATCTCTTTCGCCCTTACAGGTTGCATCGCCGGTAAACGCTTTAGTGCAGACCGGCGCAGTGTCAGAGATCAAAGCCTGTTTGTGGGAAGTAGCACATCGGGTGCCGCAACACGAGATCGTAAGAATGGTCCCGACCGCAGAGATGCTCTGCTTCACGGAAGCCATAAATTATCGGGTAAAAGTATTACCCACTTGCGCCCGTAAGTACCATTCTATGAGTTCCCCCGCACCCTGATCATTCTCAGCGGGTGCCCAGGGAGCCGAATCCGGCTCAGTCACTGGCTGATAACCTCCGTGTTTTACCTCAAAAATAACGCCATCGTTATCCATCGACAACACCGCATGCCAGATCCCCGCATCTGTCTCCAGCAGCTTACATTCTTCACCTAACACCACCCGCTGGGTCACGGATCCATCATCATCAAAATGTAATACCAGAAATCGTCCACTGAGCGGAGTCAGCAATTCAAAAGTATGCGGATGACGGTGAGGGCGGACATAGGTACCCGGCTCCATAGCGACAGCCAGACGCTGTACCGCATCACTTAATTCAGGATGTAAATTACGATTGGCTCGCAAGCGAGGGGATTGGGCCGCCTGCTCACTGAGTTGCTGGAGATCAGTGACGGTAAGTTGTTTCATATAAACCTTTTGGATGCTGGTTAACTGACAACGACCAGGTTGCTGTATGACTTATTGCCGTTTTCAACGGACAATTAGCCTCTGCCCTCGCGTAACAAATTGCAGTCCGGATTACAGATGCTGAAATCCCATGCCCTCGAAACGGGCGATAAGAGGCCTCACGGAAATCACGGGTATCAATCTTCCCGCGGCCATTCACGTTACAGCAAGGTGTTCTCTGTTTCCTAAATCAAACCTATAAACAGTGCTTTTCCACTGTCTGCCTGATGTCATATCAAAAACCGAAACGCTTATCATTTATATAATGCGTGTTTATTACTCAGAAGCAGAGCGTGGTATGGCAATTAACATGGGCAGTACCTACCGAATCCTGGGCTATCGGCCATCGGTAAATTTCGCCTGGCGGCAGAAATTATTGACAATGGGCATGCTTCCAGGTGCCGTTATCGAGATCATTCGCGTAGCGCCAATGGGCGACCCGGTGCAGATCCGGACCCGCCGTGTCAGCCTGGCGGTGAGACAGCGTGACCTGGCCGATATCCTCCTGGAGGAAATCGTCTGATGAAAAAGATAACTATCGGGCTGATTGGCAATCCAAACACCGGCAAAACCACGCTGTTTAATCAGCTAACGGGTGCCCGCCAGCGGGTCGGTAACTGGGCCGGCGTCACGGTCGAGCGCAAAGAAGGGCAGTTTTTTACCGCGCAGTCAGATGTCCGCCTCATCGATCTACCTGGCACTCGTTCACTGACCACGCTATCCGCTGAGAGCTCCATCGATGAGAGCATCGCCTGCCAGTATCTCTATCAGGATCACGCTGATGTGGTGATTAACGTCGTCGATGCAGCCAGTCTGGAAAGTAACCTGTTCCTGACCCTTCAGCTGCTGGAGCTAGGCGTGCCCTGCATCGTCGCCCTGAACATGCAGGATATTGCCGCCAGCCATAACATCATGATTGATGTTCCAGCGCTATCAGCGCGTCTGGGATGCCCGGTCGTTTCACTGACCTCCACTAAAGGTGACGGTATCGCCCAGCTCAAAGTCCTGATCGATCAGCCTCATATTTACCTCACATCGAAACGGGTGCGTTACCCGGCCGCGATTGAAACAGCAATTGAGCAGCTCTGCCTGTTAATGTCCGGCACGATAGCCCCACAAAAACGCTACTGGCTGGCATTGCAGTTGCTTGAAGGCGATATCAACAGCCGGAAGTTTTGCCCGGAACTGCTTCCGCGTTTGCCTGAGATTATTCAGCAGGCGGGCGGCGATACCGGTATTCAGATTGCCGATTACCGCTATCGCGCCATCAACACGATTTGTGCAGCCGTCAGTAATATTCATCAGGCATTACCTGCCGGTCTCACCCGCCAGATCGATAACATCGTACTGAACCGCTGGCTGGGCATTCCGATATTTCTGGCAGTGATGTATGTGATGTTTGTACTCTCAATTAACATCGGTGCCGCGCTGCAGCCACTGTTCGACAGTGGCTCGGTGGCAATATTCATTCATGGCATACAATGGCTGGGCTATGTTTGCCACTTCCCGGCCTGGCTGACGGTGTTTCTGGCGCAGGGTATTGGTGCCGGTATCAATACCGTACTGCCGATCATTCCGCAGATTGGCCTGATGTTCCTGTTCCTCTCTTTCCTGGAGGACTCAGGCTATCTGGCACGCGCTGCCTTTGTGATAGATCGGCTGATGCAGTCGCTTGGCCTGCCAGGGAAATCTTTTGTCCCTTTGATTGTCGGCTTTGGCTGTAATGTGCCGTCGGTAATGGGGACACGCACGCTGGATACGCCGCGTGAGCGTCTGCTGACAGTATTGATAGCGCCTTTTATGTCGTGTGGTGCGCGGCTGGCAATCTTTGCAGTTTTCGCTGCGGCATTCTTCAACACCCATAGCTCCAGCCTGGTTTTCTCACTCTATCTGCTGGGCATTGTGGTGGCGATCGTTACTGCGCTGGTACTCAAGCATACCCTGCTGGGTGGAGAAGCCTCGCCGTTTATCATGGAGTTGCCGATCTATCACCGGCCTCATCTTAAAAGCCTTCTCCTGCAGACATGGCAGCGACTGAAAATGTTTGTTATACGCGCCGGACAGGTAATCATCCTGGTAAGCATGCTGATAGGCGTGCTGAGCAGCTTTGCATTTAATGGCCAGCTGGTTGATGACATTAACCAGTCTGCGCTGGCGGCAACCAGCAAAGCGATTACGCCGGTGCTGTTGCCGATTGGGGTCACTCAGGATAACTGGCAGGCCACCGTGGGGCTGGTGAGCGGCATCATGGCGAAAGAGGTCGTGGTGGGTACGCTTAACAGCCTTTACACCACAGAGGCACTCCAGAACAGTCCATTTGATCCGCGATCCTTTAATCTGCCAGGTGAACTGAAAGATGCGCTGACGGAAACCTGGGCGGGGTTAACTGCCGCATTCAGAATTGATGCGCTAGCCAATCCGATTGAAGCCAGCAAAGGCGATGGGGAGATGACGACCCGTTCAATCAGTGTGATGTCAGCTAAATTTGGCAGCGGCTTTGCCGCTTACAGTTACTTAATCTTTGTGCTGCTCTATGTTCCCTGCGTCTCTGTTATGGGCGCGATTGCACGCGAAGCCGGCAAAAAATGGATGATGTTCTCATTCTTCTGGGGACTGAACATCGCCTACACCACGGCCACGCTTTTTTATCAGACCGTCACTTTTGCCGAACATCCCGCATTCAGCTCAATGTGCCTGATAAGCGTAATGATACTGAACGGGATCATCCTGCTGGCCTTACGTAAATCGAGAAGCCGGGTGCAGGCAATACCGGTAATGCTGCGGGAGGAAAAGGGACGTTGCCACGGTTGCCACGGCGACTGTGATAAACAGAAAGAGTATGCGCAGTAACCGTAAAGGCCACATTACTATGCTGAGATGCGATACGGACCTGCAGCAGACGAGTAATTATAAATGTGGTGCGAAACGAAAGCGTTCCTTGCCTGCACAGGTTAACAGGCAAGGAAACTTCCCCGAATGTCAGAGGTTGGCGTCAGGGTCTGCCGCTGAGGTTCTGTGATTTCACTGGTTCACCCAGTACCTGACGGAACCAGCGGGTGACTTTGCTGATTACCTCAGGCTGATACCAGCGATAATCACCATGCTCAGCCCCTTCTACCAATACGTAATCAGCGCGGTCATGTGCTTTGTGAAGCGCGTTATAAAGATTCGCACTCTGCTCTGGAGAGACGAGAGTATCTTTGCTGCCATGCATAATTAAAAAAGGGGGCTTAGCACCATTCAGGTGTCCAATCGGACTCGCGTATAACGCTTTCTCAGGCTGGTCGATCACTGATGCCCCGGCGAAATTACGGAAAGCGGTACCATTAACCAGCAGAGCTTCAGTTGCGGCAGGGGATCGATGCACATTTTGTATTGCATCCGGGAAGCCTTCACCGATGCTTCGCAGATCGGAGATGCCATACAGTGTGGCCACTGCCTGAACATCTGAAGACTGATCAGGGAAATCACCTTTATCAAACGATTTATCACCATTGGTAGTGCCCAGCATCTGGGCAAGCCATCCCCCAGCCGAGTCGCCCAAAACCCCTATACGCGTCGGATCGATGCCATACTCTGAGGCGTGCTGGCGCAGATATCGGACTGCAGTTTTAGCATCTAAAACCGGTGCCGGGAAAACATCAGGAATAGTGCGGTATTCTGCTGCGGCAACGACAAAACCGGCCTCCGCTAGCGCCAGCCGCATTGAAATAAACTTGTCATGTTCCGCTGTCAGAAAACCACCACCGGGAAAATAGATAATCGCTGGTTTCAATTTATCGGTTCGAGGAACGAGCAGTGACATATGCAGTTGCCTGACTGAGCGCATGTTTTTTACCTGGTGGTAAACCACATCTCCAATATTGTCGATCTGGTCCTGACGGGTGTTAACGTGGAGAATCTCTGCACCCTGAGCATAACCTGGAAGCTGATCCTGGCCAGTTGCGATAGCTGTAGTAGCGATTGAAAGCATAAAGACTCCCGACATTAAGAGGTCCAGATTTCTCATATTTTTCGTCCTTTAAGAATTTAAATGTTAATACTTTGTTCTATATAAGTATATGAATAAAAGCTATAGCTTAGTAAAGCAGAGGAAACAATTGGGGTGTTTTATTATTGACACACCCGACCAGCTTTAGATTTAACTTCAGGCATTATTGACATACTGATAAGGCAGCAGCATAAGGAATAAATTTCAGTATAGATACTATTTTTCAGACTCAGAATTTCACCGCATTTTTGGTATCTGAACCCTATCTCATTTCACCTATCATTTCTGCCCTGAAAAAATACGGATTTTTAAAAAGTTAACGGAGTAGTCCATGAACATCAAGCTTGTCTCTTTACTTTGTCTTTGCTCATTTGGCGCAACAGCAGAAACGGTTGGATATCGCGCTGAAATCCTCTATTTCAAAGCCGATCCGGCCAAAGAGAAAGATGCTTCGGTACATTATAAAGATGGCTATCTCATTGTTAAAGATGGATATATTTTAAAATCAGGTAATTATGCCACTTTGAAAGACCAGCCTGTTGATAGCATGATTGACTACAGCGGGAAAATTATCACACCTGGATTCATTGATACCCATGTTCATTATCCGCAAATCACCATGATCAGTGAATATGGTGAGCAACTTATAGGCTGGTTAAATACCTACACATTTCCAACTGAAATAAAATACAGCAATCATCCGTATGCCTCCCAGAAAGCTTCGGTATTCCTGGATCAACTGGTGGAAAATGGCACAACAACAGCATTGGTGTTTGCAACCAGTTCGCCAGTTTCGGTTGATGCATTTTTTGAGCAAGCGTTAAAGCGTAATATGCGCATGATCAGTGGGAAAGTACTGATGGATCGAAACGCGCCAGCCGAATTACTGGATACACCACAATCAGCCTATGAAGAGAGCAAAGCGCTGATTAAAAAATGGCAACACAAAGGCCGACTTGATTATGCCGTTACGCCACGTTTCGCGCCTACTTCCACTGAGGAAGAACTCAGTATAGCCGGGAAATTGCTTAGAGAATTCCCCGATGTGTATCTGCAAACCCATCTGGCGGAAAATAAGCAGGAAGTCGCCTGGGTTAAAGAGTTGTTCCCGAAAAGCCGCAGTTATCTGGATGTGTATGACAAAAGCGGACTGGTGACAAAGAAATCCATTTTCGCGCACTCTATCCACCTTGATGACACCGATTACAAAGTCATGTCAGAGAAAGGCGCCAGTATTGCCTTTTGCCCGACATCGAATCTGTTTCTGGGAAGCGGATTGTTTAACCTGGATAAGGCCCATCAGTATAATATCCCGGTTGGCTTAGGTACCGATGTCGGCGCAGGCACAAGTCTGTCCATCCTTCAGACCATGGATGAAGCCTACAAAGTGACGCAGATGCGCAAGGCATTTACCGATAACCCCGATGACGTCCACTCAGTGACACCCATGGAAAACCTCTATCTTGCCACCCTGGGCGGCGCAACAGTGCTATCGCTACAGGATAAAATAGGCAGCTTAACGCCGGGCAAAGAAGCTGACTTTGTCGTCCTGGACCCTCTGGCCGGGCAGGTGCTTGCCGGACGCAATGAAGGTTCAAAAACCATCGAAGAGATCCTGTTTGGCATTGAAATGTTAGGTGACGACCGTACCATTGCTCACACTTATGTGATGGGAAAAAAAATGAAGTAATGCTCAGGATGAAATCACGTCATTAACCATTGAGAGGGCCACTTAAGCCTGGCCTTTCTGACGACCCTGCCAGCTGAAGTCACCCTCGCCGCCGGTGAAGACAGAATTGCCACGAGAAGGATTGATGCTGACACACATGAGTCTGCTTTTTTTGACCGATAAGCAGCAGGCTGAATGACGTTGACAAGAAATCAAATAAATCAAGGGGATGCATCCGGAGGATGCCCGGCACCTGCCTATTCAGTACCGGCTTACACACAGGCTGTCCACTTTTTCTGTGGATAACGTTAGCCTGAAAGATCACGGAGTGACCTTTTAATCAAGTCATGAGTCGGGAAAATCGGTATTAGCGTGTTGCTCCATAAACTCCACCATAGCCCCTTTGTGAGCATCGATATGCCGGATGTAGCGCATCAGCGTTTCCGGTTTTTTCCAGGTACCTTCCTGCATGATCCGGGCTATTGGATAGCCTTTATCGGCCATATCCTGGGCTGCACCGACCCTTGCACTGTGGCCACTCCATCCGGTATAGCGATTTTTATTGGCCTTAACTGCGCCGGATTTTCCAGCGGTAAGCCATGCACGGTTAAAGATATGTTCCAGCGCCCTTGTGCTCATCGGCTTCCCGGAAACCAATGCCTGACCAGATCGGTGCACTGCACTAAACAAATATGCATCAGGCTGGCTGGATAGCCCGGAGGCGTCGATCCACGCTTCAAGGCGCTGGGTTGAACGGGCACTGAGCGCCTTAATCAATCCGCCAGTCTGCACAAATGTTTTTGTCCAGGCCACATCAAGAATGATACGACCGTCACCGGCACGCATGACATCCCGCACCCGCAGCCGTGAAAGCTCACTGATACGGAGCAGCGTTGCATAGGCGACATGCAAAAAAGCTAAATCGCGCAGCGCCTGAAGATTATCTGAACCTGACCACTCCTTATCCAGCGCCAGCAAATCCGTGAGCCTGAAGGGCACGGCCTGGCCAGCGCGTTCGCCATTCGTTACGGCCACGCGATTTATCTTCTTCATAGCCCGAAAAACCAGCGGAGAAGCATTGGGGACAGGCAACCCGGCGTTACGGTGTAACATCGAGATCAGTGCTGCGTGTGATGTAACGGTCGAAGAGGCACGGCCGCTTTCAGCCAGAAAAGAGAGATAGTCGCGCAAATCATCCGCGCTCATGGGCAGGAAACTACGCTGGTTATCTTCAGACCAGCGATTACATATCCGCATGACACTCAGCAGTTGTCGCCAGGTGTTCGGTGAAAAAGCTTCTTTATCCTGGACGAACTGCCTGAGTCGTTCTGTGATGTCGCTATTGCGGCTTGCCTTCAGGCTGGTTGGCGGTACTAACTCGCTCATATTTGCTCACTTATCTACCAAAAACAGCCTTGATCGCGCTACGTGAATTCTGACAATTCAGCAGTAGCATAACCGTGCAGAATTTACGTAGCGTTGTCATTTTCAGCACTGACTTAACAGCTGTTCATATTAACCCGGCAGCATCGTTATGTCATGACTTCGTATAAGAACAATTATACGAAGTCATGACATCTAAAGCCATTCATCTTATTGCTAGCGCTGCCGAGGGTGGGATCCTGGGATACCAGGGTCTGCATTCCCTTATAGCTCTGTAAATCTGATATTCACTTAAGAAATCTCAGATGCATCAGGTATGCGGTGAGATTTGATGGCTGTAATTAAACTTAATGAATACCCTGTAATCCCGGATATATAATTAATAAACCCATGCGTCCTCATCAGGAACATTTCATCAAATCAAGAATGAAAACACATTATCGTTTTGCTATTAAGTGATTTATTTAATCATTATATTTCTATTTCTGTACCAAAGTGCCAAATGGCCATACTTCTCTCCGCCTGGATATCTTTATTTACTGAATGTTAAAAACAATGAAACTCATTAAATTTATTATTTTTACGGCAGTTTTAAATTTTGATGGAATCTGACATTGTCACGCATGTCAGTATAAAAAACTAATTATGTATATTTTACAGATTTAAGTTTGGCTACAACTGTTTTTTTGCTATTTTGCTCATCAGTTCTTATCAGGCATTTAATCATCCTTACTGATGTCGAGGTTCAATCCATGAAAAAAGTAATCTTATTACTCTCATTACTTGCACTAACAGGGTCATCATTTGCTGCCACACAGGTTCAGCGTGCTGAATTAGGTAATTATTCGATTAAAGATCGTATATCAATTTCGGGCGTTCGTGGTGGAAAATCGCATGCCGTTAATGCCATGAGTCATGAAGCAGATAAAAAAGGTGCAGGATATTTCTTTATTACCTCGCTCAGCACAGGTGGTGACTCCAGCCAATGGCGTGGTACAGCGATTACGCTGGAAAAAAATGAGGTATCAAAATAATGAAAAAAAGTTTACTCACACTGTGCCTTTTGGCCCTTTTCACCGCACCCGTTATTACGTTAGCACAGCAACCGGTTACCTGTGTAAAAGTGTCTGAACAGGATGTCGCCAGCCTGTTTGAAACCTGGAATAATTCTCTGGCAACCGGTGACGCGACTAAAGTCTCTGAGTTATACGTTAGCGATGCCGTTTTGCTGCCAACAATTTCAAATAAGGTGCGCCTGACCGACGAGGAACGTATTGATTACTTCAAAGACTTCCTGAAAAAAGGCCCAAGCGGTAAAATCGACTCTCGCACTATTCGCATAGGTTGTAATAAAGCGATTGATACCGGTGTTTATACGTTTACCTTTAAAGATAATTCGCACGTCACAGCACGTTATACCTTCACCTATGTCTGGGATGGCAAAGGCTGGAAAATCTCTACTCACCACTCCTCAGCCATGCCAGAGCCTGTCAGCAAGCCATAACAGTATTATTCATGCAGAGTGAAAGCCAGCGTCATGCTAAGACGCTGGCTTTCTTACATTCCATATTTAGTGACTCAATTAATATCAACGCTGGATTACATCTGCTGCATTTCGAAATGCATTTATCTCACGAGCATATGTATATCATTGAGTCTCTTAATTTGGGGAACATTTAAGAAAATACTAGATAATTTTGAATCAACTGTAGTTAACGATTGTGGGTGTAATGATCGAATATTACTGCTTTCCGAAGCCTTGGTACCTAATACAGGGATGGCAGGACGAGTAGGATTTCATGGCCTAAACAATGATCGTTTCGTTAATAGATTTTTCAAAGGGGGGCACAGCCACTATTTTGACAAGAGTGATTCCTTCATGGAAAAACACTGGCTGCCGTTATTCTCAACTCCTTCGAGCCTTAATGCAATAGACGAACGAACTGATAGAATTTTAGTCTCAGGAATAGGCGAAAAATTAATTTCTTTACTGGGGGAAACTAAAGAAGTCATTTATCTTACATTAATATTCTTATTGATTTTTAAATGTTTCATCTAACACGTGGACAGAATCAATATCAGAGTTCTTGATGATCTCATTGCCATTTATTTTGGTCAGGACTATGACCTCTTTGACGACACTGAAGTGATCGAGCCTAAAATAGATGCCTTCTTCACTGCATCACACAAGGCTTGCAACAAGCGGTCATCAATAACATGGACTTGTTCCTGAGGGAGTGTGACGACCTGGAGGCAGATTTTAGAGCACATTACCGTGACACGTTCGTGCCTGAAAACTGGAGAACAACGCCGGCTAAATTTCTGGATTTAGTTAAAGCCCGAATTCGCGAACATCTGTAGGCTTCCGGACTTTTGATTTGAATGTTTAAAAGCATTTTCAATGTTACAGAAAGCAAATGAAACAGCTAAGCATCTTGATGGGCACATCTAAAAAAATGCCTTCCGTATGGGGGCCTATCAGAGGACGATGGTCATTTTTGGCACCCATTGATGCTAGGTATTTGGCATCTTCCTGTTGATGAGCATTAGATGAAACTGCAGATAAGGGTAAAGCAGGTCTAAGCTGCAATCAGACATGATATTGGCCAGATTTATGCCTGAGTCCTCCTGACTGTATCGTTCATTGCGGGCGGGCCTCTGAGTCAGGCGGGTTGTATGCTTGGGCCCGTTATTCGAAGATGTTGCTGCCTTGGTTCGCCTCATCTCTGTGATTCCAAAGATCGTCCAATGCGTCCTGCATGCTCTCAAACGGGCCTGCAATACGCGATTCCTCAGAATCAGTGACATCCAGCTCCGTGTGGATTTCATCGTCAATGATGATAATTCTGCCGATGCTGATGGGACCGTGTGTCAGTTCGCCAGTGTTTTCGTCGATGTTGAAGTAGCCGTCAACATACTCGACTACCTCTTCAAACACTTCTTCGCCGCTATCCAGTCGGTTCTGATATTCCGCGTAATGTTCGTATTCGCTCTCGTGTTCTTCATCTTTGTTGCTCATGAGAATCCCTCTGAATAGGCCAGTTACATAAATAGCAATAAATCGGTAATTGCACATCATCCTTTAAGGAATTCTTTTTCTAGCTTTCCATTGATGCTTAATAGAACTAAAGCCACATATGAAGTTGTTAACAGTGATGGGCAATTGAAACATGCTGGCAGACAGGACCGTAGAGAACAGGTGATAACAATAAACAGCCACTGGAACGCATTAAGGTACATTATTTAACATAATTAGTATTATGCGCACAATGAACGCTCCCAGGATAGCTTCACTTTCCGCAGTTCAGTTTTAACTACCAAAGCCCCAATCTTGAGCAATCCTCTGCAGTATTCTACCTTCAATCAGCGACCTTAACGCCTCACCAGTCACATCCATAAAACTAACCGGAGGCACGATGACCGACAGCTATTATCCCGCACCTTATAGCGGCACCCTGTTTTTCGATGTCAACGAAACCCTGCTGGATACAAAAGAACTGAACAAGGTGGTCGCGCAGCGTCTCGGCGACAGACCGGAGCGCGCCGAGGCCTGGTTCACCTCGCTGTTGCATCATTCACTGGTCGAGTCAGTGATGGGCAGCTGGCATAGCTTTGGTGAAATCGCCGAAGCCGTACTGGAGATGACGGCCACGAGGTACGGCGTCACTCTGCCAGCAGACGCGGCACCACTTTCTGACATTATTGCGGCCATGCCCGCTCACCCTGATGTAGCCCCTGGCTTGTCTGCATTGCAGCAGCAGGGTTTTACGCTGGTTGCACTGACCAACTCCTCTGCCGCCCTGGCTGAAAAGCAGCTCAGTTCTGCCGGGCTGGCTCCGCTTTTCAGCCGTATTCTCAGCGTGGAACAGCCTCAGGTGTATAAACCCGCTCTCAAAGTCTATCAATGGGCCATGAAAGAGATGGGTAAGCCGGTCTCTGAGTGCATGATGGTGGCGGCGCATGGCTGGGATGTCGGCGGAGCAAAACATGCAGGAATGAAGACTGCATTTGTCAGCCGTAAGGGACAGGCCCTGTATCCGCTGGCGCCTGCGCCGGATCTGGTTGTCAGCGACATCAGTGCGTTAGCCACTAAGATCAAACCGCTCTGCTAACCAGCAGTTATCTGTTAATTCCTGTACGCCTTTTATTAGCGTTAATCGCTGCCCGAAAACGCTAATAAGAGGTAAGTTTTATGGGAAATTACTCATTTCAGGGCTTAACCACAATGCACAGCAGACCGATCACAATAATCACCACACCCGCCAGGCTATGCCAGCTGAATGCCTCATGGAATACTGGCACACAGACCGCCACCAGCCAGACCAGTACGTAACTCAGACTAAGCAGCGGATAGACCCGGTTGAGCGGAAAATAGTGTAGCGCCCGAATCCAGCAGAGCATGGAAATGCCATAGGCGCCCAGCCCGGCCAGCAACAGCAAAGCGGGCAGTATGGCGAAGGCGGGCAGCGACGTCAGGCTACTGACATCGGGCAGACGTGGCATTGCCCAGCGCATCATTAACTGTGCCGCTGAAACCAGCAGCACGCTGCATGCGACCCATCCGTACCCTTTCATAGCTGACTCGCCATCAGCGCCACACCCGTCACCACCAGCAGCGTGCCCGCAATCTGTCGCAGCGTCAGCCGCTCACGCCAGAGGATGCGTCCGGCCAGCGCAACAAAGATGAAGTTCAGGCTCAGCATCGGATAAGCCTGGCTGACAGGCACCCGCTGCAGCACCAGCAGCCAGAGGAGCATCGCTATACCTAACAGCAGCATACTCACACCAATCCAGCTCAGGTGAACCCGCCGCGTTGCCGCGTGGGTCGCCTGTTTCTGGCACAGTTGTGCGCTGCAGCTAAGCAGGCTCACCAATATAATCAGCAGCAGCATTTACTTCATCTGACTGTAATAGAGGCAGACCAGCCTGCCCTGCCGATAGACGGCGTCCGGCACCGGAACATCCTCGCCTATATCACTGTGTGGCGAATCAAACAGCAACAGCAATGACACACTTCCCGTGCGGCGATGTTCGGCAAGCCAGCTGCTAAAGTCCGCCTGAGAGACAAAGCGGGATTGCGCGTCCGGGTAGCTCAGCCCATATTCCAGCTCGCCTTTGGTGTCATAGAAACCGATGTCGCTACGCTGCAGATGCCAGGCTGCGGCAGAGGCTACGCCAGGATTGTCCGCCAGGATAAAGCGGCTGGAGGCCAGACGCTCGCTGATCGTCGAGACAAAGTGCTGCGGCTGTTTGGCATCACGGATTTTGTCCGGAATCGCCGTGCCAATAAACAGCGCGACGCCCAGCGGGCAAAGCGCAGCCGCCAGCCAGCGGCGTTGTGAAGAGCGGCAGCTGTAGGCACCCACCAGGCCCCAGATGAGAAACGCCAGTGCACCCAGCGCCAGTTTCAGCATCTCGTGTGTGGCAAACAGCGGATGATGCGTCACGCTCCAGGGCGCGAGCACCAGCGCAACCGTTGCCAGAGTGAGAGTGCCGAAAATCAGGTTAAGCCAGCCATTCACTGTTAATGCGCGACCAGTACGCTGCGCGGCGTTCAGACCATAGTGTGCCATCAGCAGCGACAGCGGGACAAAACAGGGCAGAATGTAGGTCGGCAGCTTGCCTTTTGCCAGGCTGAAAAACAGCACCGGCATCACCGTCCAGCTCAGCAGATAAAGCGCACCCGGATGTTGCTGACGCTCGCGCCAGCCGGTCATCAATGCGCCCGGTAACAGCGCAAGCCACGGCAGCGTGCCCAGCAGCAGAACCGGCAGGTAATACCAGAAAGGTGCTTTATGCTGCGCATTGTCTTCCGCAAAGCGCTGGATATGCTCAACCCAGAAGAAGTAGTGCCAGAAATCGGGAGCCTGATGATAGATGGCCAGCGCCCAGGGGGCGCTGATCGCCGCGGCAGAGAGAACCGCCAGCGGCCCGAAGCAAAGTAGCTCCAGAAGTCTCTTACGCCAAAGCACCCACGGCAGAATCGCCAGCACCGGCACTGCCAGCGCCAGAAAGCCTTTGGTCATAAACCCCATACCGCAGGCGAGACCCAGCAACAGAAAGCCGCCCGCACGACCAGCGCGTCCGCTCGCCTCCGTCGCCAGCCAGAAGCTGCACATCGCGGCGGCCAGCCAGAGCATTAGCATCGGGTCCAGCACCGCATAGGTGCCCACGCCATACACCAGCAACGAACTGAGGAAAATCAGGGAACCAACCGCGGCGGTGCGTGATGAACCAAACAGCCGCCTGCCGAGCCAGTAGATCAGTGCGGCAGTGATCGCCGTTGAGAATATCGATCCTGCCCGCACGCCAAAGTTGGTGTGGCCAAACAGCCATTGCCCCAGCGAGTTAACCCAGTAGCCAGCAATCGGTTTTTCAAAATAGCGCAGGCCGAAGAAGTGCGGCGTGACCCAGTTACCGGTTGCCAGCATCTCCCGGCTGATTTCCGCATAGCGGGTCTCATCCGGCTGCCAGAGGTCGCGGAATGTCGGCGGGATCAGGTAATAGAGAACAAAAAAGCTGAAAAAAAGTAGCCACTTCGTGTTGTTACGTATCCGCACTAGTTTGCCTCTTCAGTCAGTTTCTGGCAGCCCAGCCACCCTTCCCGTCCAGGGATTTCGCCTCTGACGACCCTGCCCACCGGTAAGGTGCTCAGATCGTCGGGCAGCAGCTCGCTTAATGGGCAGAACTGAATGCCATTGCGTGCCGCAGCAGTCAGCAGCTGGTCAAAGTCCGGGTAGCCAATGATCCCCTCGACTTCGGCATGCACGGTGTATACGGCGCCCTCGTCAGAAGCGAGCATTTTTGCCAGAATATAGTCGTTATAACCTTCTGCGCTGACCTCGCGGCCAACCACTTCATCCCATGTAGGCAACGTCACCGGAATTTGTACGGTACCGATCTGTCCATCCGGCAGCATGGGCCGGAATGGCCCGGTGCCGCGACAGTCGCTGTTGTAGTGAAAACCAAAATCCTGTTTAGCGGCGATCACCCGGCCATCGGCACGCCAGCCTGCGACGGCCGAGCAACTGACAGGATGGCCGAGGATCTCACTCAGCGTTTCGGTGCCGCGCGCTATCTGCTCCACCAGCTTATCCTGCGGCCAGACGCCCGCCCAGGTCTGCCAGGCAAAATGGTCCCAGGCGTGCAGGCCCATCTCGTGATAGCGGGCGGTATCCTGAATGACATGCCGCAAGCCTCGTCCCATCAGCTTTCCCGGCCACGCCGTTCCGGCGAGGAGAATATCCCAGCCATAGAGCGACGCAGCGCGTGATCGCAGCATCTTCACGAGAAACGCAGGTTTCACCAGCCGCCAGAGATGGCGGCCCATGTTGTCCGGTCCTACGCTGAAAAAAAAACTGGCCCGCACCGCATGACGCTGGAACAGCTCAAGCAGCGCCGGCACACCCTGCTTCGTGCCGCGCCAGGTATCTACGTCAATCCGCAGACCGATCTTCTTCATCACTTATCAGCCTGTTGCTCAATGGTGCGCAGGAAGAAGTCGAGCGTGTTGTCGATAGTGACATCCATGGTCACAGTCGGCGTCCAGCAAAGTAAGCGACGCGCATTGCGGATAGCGGGCTTGCGGTGTTCGACATCCTGATAACCTTTGCCATAGTAACTGCTGCTTTCTACTTCGCGGAAACCGGCAAACGGCGGGAACTGGCTGCGCAGCGGGTGGCGTTCGAAGCTTTCCAGCAGCTGCTCCGCCAGCTCTTTGATACTGGCTTCGTTGTCCGGGTTACCGATATTGATGATCTGACCATCACAATTCTGCTGTTTGTTTTCGATGATGCGGAACAGTGCTTCAACACCATCGCTGATGTCAGTAAAGCAGCGCTTCTGCTTGCCGCCGTCGATCAGCTTAATCGGTGAGCCTTCCACCAGGTTGAGGATAAGCTGAGTGATCGCACGGGAACTGCCGATACGCGCCGCATTAAGGTTATCCAGACGCGGCCCCATCCAGTTGAACGGACGGAACAGGGTAAAGCGCAGTCCCTCTTTTTCGCCATACGCCCAGATCACGCGGTCCAGCAGCTGCTTGGATACGGAGTAGATCCAGCGCTGTTTGTTGATCGGCCCGACCACCAGATTAGAGGTATCCTCATCGAAGCTGTCATCGGTACACATGCCGTAGACTTCTGAAGTGGAGGGGAAAATGATGCGCTTTTGATACTTCACACAGTCGCGGATGATTTTCAGATTTTCTTCGAAATCGAGTTCAAACACGCGCAGCGGATTGCGGGTGTATTCAATCGGCGTAGCGATCGCCACCAGCGGCAGGATGACGTCACATTTTTTGATGTGATACTCAATCCATTCGGAATGAATAGCGATATCGCCTTCGACAAAATGGAAGCGCGGATGATCCAGGAAGCGACTGATAGCGTCTGAACTGATATCCAGACCATAGACTTCAAAATGCTCATCCTGTAACAAACGTTCGGTGAGATGGTTACCGATAAAGCCGTTAACGCCGAGGATTAACACACGGGTACGACGCTGCAAGGCCGACTGCGGTTTTGAATAGAGCAGTGCGCCAGGCACCATGCCCAGACTCAGTGCCAGCTGGCTGCCGTTCATGTAGACGCCATGATCAGATTGTCCAGTCTGGATTTCCAGCGCGCCCTCGCCACAGGCGATAAGGAACGGTTGTTTAGAGAGCACGGTGCCTGGCTTCGCCTGATGTTGCTGCGGATGAACCCGGCTCTTCCAGACGATAAATTTAACCGAACCGGCAAAGGCGAAGGCACCCGGCCACGGATCGGTAACCGCTCTGACCAGATTGTGAATCGTCTCAGCAGGCTGATTCCAGTCAATACGACCATCTTCGGCCGTGCGACGGCCCACACGGGTTGCCTGACTCTCATCCTGCGGCCACTCACTGACCTCACCCTTACGCAGGCGAGGTAACACATCGTTCAGCAACTGCTCTGCGGCCTGGGTCAGTTTGCGATGCAGCGTCAGCGCGTTGTCCTGATCCTCAATCGCCACCGTCTGCTGCGCCAGAATATTACCGGCATCCGCGCGCGTCACCATGCGATGCAGCGTCACGCCCGTCTCACGCTCGCCGTTGACCAGCGCCCAGTTCAGCGGTGCACGGCCACGGTATTTTGGCAGCAGTGAACCGTGCAGGTTAAAAGCTCCCTTTTCAGCGCATTGCAGGATTTCATCGCTCAACAGATGGCGATAATAGAAGGAGAAGATCATCTCTGGCGCCATGGTGCGGATGCGGTCAAGCCAGATCGGGTGATTCGCCTCATCCGGTGCATAGACCGGAATACCGTGCTCGGCCGCCAGACGGGCTACTGAGCCGAAAAAGTGATTTTCGGTCGCCACATCGTTGTGCGTAAAAATGGCGGTGATCTCATAGCCTGCATTCAGCAGCGCATTGATGCCGACACAGCCCATGTCGTGATAGGCGAAAACAACGGTCTTCATGATTGAGTATCCTGTACTGAAGGCTCTTCTGGAGCCTGAACAATGCGTTGAACGAAATAGCGCGGACGCGCCCGAACGTCGTTATAAATGCGCCCGATGTACTCTCCGAGCAGTCCCATACCCACAAACTGGGCACCGATGAACATGAACAGGACGGCGAACAACACGAAGACGCCGTCTCCCGCCCACGCCGCACCAAAGAAAAGTCGCAGTACGATAAGCACCAGCGAGAAGGCGAAGCCGGAGAGCGCAATCAGGCTCCCCACCACGCTGAGCAATCGCAATGGCGTAGTGGTCAGGCAGGTCACGAGGTCGTACATCAGGTTGATCAGGCGCATAAAGCTGTATTTCGAATCACCAAAGGCCCGCTCGGCGTGGATCACCGGCAGCTCAATGGTGTGTCGGGCAAAGGTGTTGGCCAGAATCGGAATGAAGGTGCTGCGTTCATGGCAGTTGAGCATCGCCTCAACGATGTGGCGACGATAGGCGCGCAGCATGCAGCCATAATCTCCCATCGCTTTGCCGGTAACCCGCTGAATGAGGTGATTGAGCGTGCGCGATGCCTTGCGCCGGAACCAGGTGTCCTGGCGCTGCTGCCGGACGGTGCCCACCACGTCATAACCCTGACGTGCGGCATCGACAAGGCGCGGGATCTCTTCCGGCGGGTTCTGCAGATCGGCATCCAGCGTAACAATCAGATCGCCACGAACCTGACTGAAACCGGCCATGATGGCGGAGTGCTGACCGTAGTTGCGGTTGAGCAACACACCTTTTATCCGGCTGCCGGGAACGACTGAGGCCTGTTCAATCAGCTCGGCTGAACGATCACTGCTGCCGTCATCCACCAGCAGAATTTCATACGCAATATTGATGGCGTCACAGGCGGCGGTGGTGCGGTTAAGCAGCTCCGGCAGGCTTTGCTCCTCGTTATAGACCGGGATGACCACGGAGAGCATATTGATCGGTTTGATATCGCGCATATCAGGCTCCCGCAATGTCATGTAAAGCCTGAATCACTCGCTCGACATCCTGATCCGTCATTGACGGAAACAGTGGGATCGAACACATCTGCTGGCTGTTAAGTTCACTGGCGGGCAGACGTAAGTCGGGATAGTGCTCGCGGTAATATTTGTGGGTATGCGCCGCACGGAAATGCAGACCGCTGCCAATATCCCGCGTCTTCAAAGCCTGCATGAAGGCATCGCGCGACAGGCCGCAGCGCTGTTCATCAATGCGGATAATAAACAGGTGCCAGGCATGCTGATGTGGCCAGGCAGGCAACGCCAGCGGTTCAAATGGCAGCGTGCGCAGCGCGTCAAGATAGCGTTCAGCAATCTCACGGCGGCGGGCAATAAAGCCCGGTAATTTCTGTAACTGCACCAGCGCAATAGCTGCGCTGATATCCGGCAGATTATATTTAAAGCCCGGCCTCATCACTTCGGCCTGCGGTAGACGTCCCTGGGTCTGGCGGTCAAACGCATCGACCGCCAGGCCATGAAACTTCAGGCTGCGGATACGATCGGCGAGAGCGGCGTCATCAGTCACCACCAGGCCCCCTTCCGCGCAGGTAATATTTTTGATGGCGTGGAAAGAGAAAATAGCGGTACCGCGATGCCCGACCGGCTTTTCGCAATAAGTGGTGCCCACCGCGTGAGCCGCATCTTCGATGATGGCGATGCCATGCTGCTCAGCCAGTTGATAAATTGGGTCGAGATCGGCAGGCGCACCGGCGTAATGCACCGGAATGATGGCGCGGGTGCAAGGTGTTATCGCCAGGGCTATCCGTTCCGGCGTGACCATCAGGTTATCTGGATCGACATCAATCATCACCGGCGTGGCGCCCAGCAAGGTGATCAGGTTAAGGGTAGAGACCCAGGTCATGGACGGCGTGATCACCTCATCGCCTGGCCCGATTCCCATCGCCATCAACGTGACATGCATGCCCGCCGTGGCTGAACTCACCGCAATGGCGTGCTGGTTGCCGGTCAGCTTAACAAAGGCCTGCTCCAGCTCGGCGCATTTTGCGCCCGTTGTTATCCACCCAGAGTCAAATACCGCTTTAACAGCAGCTAGCTCTTCATCACCAAATGAAGGGCGGGAAAATGGCACAAATTCCATGCTAAAACTCCTGCAGATCTAACCTATAAGCTGTCGCATGTTGTTAATCAGGGACAACGCCGGAAAAAGGATTGGAAGAGCGATTTATCAACATCCGGCTATGGTGTTATTGACACCACGTTTTCCCTTTATGGAATTAAGGTTACCGGACCGCTAATACAAACTACCGTATGAAACTTAACTGAACATTAAATGAATAGCGTGAATGACAATAAAATCAAGGAGCAGTGAGTTAAGGGTTTCCGAAAAAGTTCATTATTAAATTGCCGATAGTGATTCTGACCTCAACTCTTTTTGATTTATTTATAATTTGTTTAAAAAGAGCTAATCCTTACTGTCATCAGGCAAGGAATCAGCACATCAGAGAAAAGTAACTTACTGATGAAAAAAATAAATTAATGATTTTATAGAGTATTTTTACTATTCCGATCCTGCTTTTATATTTGCAGAATAGTTGAAAAAAATAGCACCCCGCTCATTCCAGGAAAATCACAGCGTAATAATAGCGTCTTAATGTATTCTTAATATTGTTAGTTATTAATACTCCGCCCTCTCAATAATCATGACACTTTGATGAATCTCTGGTGACAGTCAGTTAACATCTGTCAGATTATCTGTGCCTGCAGGGTAAAAACAGTGCTGAAAAAAGTGAATAAGATCGCGGTTTCAGGCGTTAACGTTTGGTCTGCCTAACAAAGAGAAAATAGTGATGATACGCACCGCCTGTTTATGTACTCTGTTCGCCCTGTTCAGCCCGGTGCTTTATGCCGCACCGGTAACCTATGCCATAACGCCCGATAAAACATCGATTGGCCTCTCATGGCGCGCTTTTGGTCACGACTTTTCGCAGGCCAGATTGCAGGGCGTAACCGGCATGGTGACGCTCAATCCCGAAGAGGATCATGACGACCGCATTGAAGTGAATATTCCGGTGGGAACGCTGGTGGCTTCGAATAGCCTGTTAACCTGGCAACTGAAAAGTGACCTGTTTTTTGATGCAGAACGTTACCCACAGATTCACTTTGTGAGCAGCCGCGTTGCCTCACTGGGTGACGGTAATTACCGGATTTTTGGCGTACTGACGGTTAAAAACGTCAGCCGGCCAGTGGTGATGCTGGCCTCGCTGGACAGCGGAAAGACAATTGACCCGACGTCTCGAGCGCTGGCGCTGCATGCCTCCACAGCTATCTCCCGTTCTGCTTTTGGCATGGATCGACTGGTCGGTGTGGTTGATGACCGCGTAAACATTGCGCTGACCATTACCGCGCAATCCAGATAACCTTGTTGCAGTCTCCGCTGCGGGAAAGCCGGTTTAACTGAGCGCGGTCTGCAATGTTTCTGCTGTGGCAGCCAGCTGGGCCGGTGGATTGCGGCCAATCAGCACATACTGATAGCCGTCACGCTTCCACCATGCCAGTTGCATGCCGTGGCGTTGTTCACGGGTAATCGGGTTCGTATCGTGCGGCGCGGGCGAGATACAGAGCGCCATCGGGCCATAATCTGCGTGCAGCCAGGCAATCTGCGCGATAGACGTCCGTTCGTATCGCAGGATCCGCACCATTTTCAGTTCAGCCCCTGGCAGGTGCAGTTGCTGCGGGTGCAGCTGCAATCCCAGATCGAGTCGGGTACGGTCCAGGCCTCTCTGCAGCATAGCAGCGTCATTGAGCGTATCAGCCAGCGTTTCAGCACTGTAAAGTGACATATAGCGTGCTTCCAGATCGCGGATATTCTGGCTTTCCTCTTTCTCATCATCTGACGGTCTTGCCATAAAACCGATGCTGCTGCCCACCAGCAAAAAGCTGACTGATGCCGCAATCAGTGCCCGGCGGCTGTAGCCTTTAGCGGGTATCGGCGCAGGTGTAGGGATGTCCGCCAGTTGCTGTGCCATTCTTGCCTGGGGTGCCTGTTCCAGTAGCGGCGCAAAAGCCTGCTCAAAATCGAGACTACTGTGCTGGAGTTGTTCTACCCGCGCGGCCAGTTCCGCATCCTCCGCCATCGCCTGATCAAACTGCGCGGCTTCCTGCGGGGTCATCTCACCATCCAGCCAGGCGACTATCGCCTCATCGCGCCACGGTGGCGTAAAAGTTTCCCTGTTCATCTCCGTTTCTCCTGGGGTACGGGCGAGGTCGCTGGCTGTCTTGCCAGCGTGGTACGTGCAGCGGCCAGACGGCTCATAATCGTGCCAATCGGAACGGCCAGCGTCTCCGCCGCTTCCTTGTAGGTCAGTCCTTCGACATAAACCAGAAACAACGCATTGCGCTGCGCCTCGGGTAAGGCGTTAACCTGCTGCATAATGCGCTGGAAATGACGGTTGTCGTCGCTAATGGCGTGGTTATCTGCGGCCAGTAACGCATCGGGATCAACGAATCCCTGTCCCTGTCGCACCTTTCGCGCCCGTAAATCGCTGACCCAGATGGAGTGAAGGATCGAAAAAAGCCATCGATCAACACGCGTGCCCGGCGTGAACTGCGCGCTGCGTTCCAGCGCGCGTACGCAGGTTGACTGCACCAGCTCTTCTGCCATGTCACGGTTATGCGACAGCACATAGCCGTAACGCCAGAGTCGCGTCAGATGTTCCGCAAGGTGCTGACGGATGTCACTGTGAGTGATTTTTCGCTCCTCCCTGCCGCATCAGGCCTCGGGATGGCCATTTATTGCGGCCTGCAGATCGCGGTACTCCTCGCAATCGGTACCACAGATTCCGGCGATCGTTTTTAACTGTTCGCGCGCCAGATCGGGACGCCCTTTAATCATCCAGGCTTCGCCCAGATATTCACGCACTTTAGCGTAATGGGGATCGAGTGCAATGGCGCGCTGATAATAGCCAATACCTTCATCCGTGCGACCCAGTTTACGGGTGGCATAGCCACGATAGTTCCAGGCTTCACGGGTATCCGGGTTGTTAAGCGCATCCAGCAGGTTCAGTGCCGCCTGATATTCGCCCTTTTTCGCCAGATGATAAGCGTAGCGCGTTTTATCGTCGTCACTCAGCTTGCTGGTTTTCTCGGGCACGCAGCTTTTAGTCTGGCTGTCATAGACCTGACCTTTGGGGCAGTCAGGCGTTTTTTTCTCACTGTCATTGTCACCCATCGCCATACTCAGCGGAGCGTGCAGCATCAGCATCAGGGCAGGAACAGCAAGCAGAGAAAGACCAGAACGCGTTGTCATAATTTATCCTTATCGGGGCTGGGGAGCAGATGATAAAGCCTGCGGGATTCAGTCCGCTATCGCGGCGCTATACGGTAAACAGCTCAGCGCCGGTTTCTATTCGATAAAAATAAAATTATTTTTTTGTCAGGTGCCTCGCCGCATCAGAACACGTGCTTTTCCACCTGACAGAAACGCCGTTCCGCCAGGGAGATGACCGCAGCTTCTGCAATCGCCTGTGCTTTCAGACCATCCTCCAGGCCTGGCAGATCCGCTATCTGCTCACCGTTTAGCGAGCGAATAAATGCATCCAGATGAGCATAATAGGTTGGCTGCACCCGGCTGAACCAGTCGGGCAGCAACCCTGGCTGCTGAATCTGCGCGCCCTGATAGCAGGTGACGCCGCGCTGGAGCTGAGTAGATGACTCCAGCATTCCGTGCGGTCCCATCACGCTGATGCGTTCATCGTAGCCATAGCCGGTGCGGCGGGTATTATCGAGCTGCGCCAGCGCCCCGCTCTGCAGCCGCAATAGCAATGTGCTGGTATCAACATCGGCAAATTCACCGATCGAAGGCAGAGCCAGCGCGGCTCCCATGGCTGCCACCTCTGTCACCTCTTCTTCAGTCAGCCAGCGCAGCAGATCGAAAAAGTGAATAGCCTGATCGCGCATCTGCCCCCCGGACGCCTGAAGATAGGCCAGCGGCGGCATGGCCGAGGAGCGGCAGACCATCTGAATCAGTTCCGGCGGACCTATCCGCCCTTCCCGAAGTTGTTGCTTCAGCTGCTGGTGGCTGACATCGAAACGGCGATTAAACCCCACCGTGACCGGCACGTTGTAAGGGAGGACATTAGCCACGGCTTTACGGGCGCGTTCAAGAGAGAGATCGACCGGCTTCTCACAATAGATTGCTTTACCGACACGGGCAGCGGATTCCAGCAAATCGGCATGGGTCGGCGTTGCGCTGGCGATCAACACCATGTCAATCTGCGTATCGTTTATCGCCTCAGTGACAGACGCGGCCCGGGCACCGAAGCGAGTCGCAAAAGCGGAAGCACGCACCGGTTCCGCATCCGCCACCCACACCAGTTCAACTCCGGGATGCGCCTGCAGATTCACGGCATGAACTTCACCAATAAAGCCACATCCCAGCAGGGCAACACGTTGCTTTTTATTCATTTATTTGAACTCCATCATAGTCCGGCAGAAAGCTGCATCAGCAGAATAGCGCTGCGTTTTACACTGACGGCATGGTGTTTTGAGGTGTTTACCTCAAAGGAGATCGTTATGTCGCTGAAAGAGGTCGCCCGGCGGGCAGGCGTGGGGCTGGCAACAGTGGATCGGGTCCTTAATGAACGTGGCGGCGTCGCGCCGGAAACGGTTCACAGGGTGTTGCAGGCAGCACGGGAAATCGGCCTGAAGCGGACCCTGCCTGAGGAGCATCGTCATCCGTGGCAGATAGAACTGCTTCTGAGCAGCAATGACTCGTTTTTCTTTAAGCAACTGGCGCAGGATTTTACGGCGTTCTCCTCGCATCTGGGTTATCGCCGGTTGACGTTGCATCGCACCTTTGTGCCTGAAGCACAGCCTGAGCGACTGGCAAGGCTCATCCGGGAGGGGGCTGTAACGCGGGATGGATTGATCGTTTTTGCACATGAACATCCAGCAATCTATGAGGCGCTGGAACATTGCCAGAGGCGTGGCGTCCCGGTGATCTCGCTGGTCACGGATTTGCCCGCTGCCGCGCGGCTCTGTCATGTGGGAATTAATCAGTTGCAGGCAGGACGCACCGCCGCTCAGCTGATGGGTAAAATGCTGCATCAGCCTGGTGAGGTGTTGATGGTCAGTGGGCACAGGGATTACAGCGCGCATCGTCAGCGCATTGAAGGATTTCGCATGCTGATTACTGAACGATATCCGCACCTTCAGCTTCGTGAAGTTCTTGCCGCTCAGGAAAATCGCGCCACCCTCAGTAAGTTACTGGAGAAGCAGCTTATCCAGAGCGGCAATCTGCAGGGAATTTACAATACCGGCCTGGGAAACACCGAGATTGGTCAGGCACTTGCCCGACATCGTCTGCAGAATAAGTGTATCTGGATCACTCATGAACTTTACGCCACCACCCGCACGTTAATGGCGCAGCAGAGCGTTGCACTGACGCTGGACCAGAATACCCGGCAACATGCTCAAATCGCCCTGCAGCTGATGCTGAATTATCTGGAGCATGGGGTGAAACCCGATGAGTATGCCAGCGGTAAAGTGGACTTCATGATTTATACCGCCGAGAACTCAATATGAGGTAAACCGTCAGATCGCACATTTCAGCGGTGGCCCGGCTGCTTAAATCTGTTTTAAGTGTCAGAGGATGGCCCTGCGGATAACGCGCGGTTAACCTCAGGCAGCATCAACTCTACTCTGCTCTGCTCTTCCGGATCGCCATCGCGTCTGAACGGGACATGATGCCGAGAGACAGACTTTATGCCTGCTTACCATCTAAATATTAAAATATAAATCTATATACACGGAATTTTTTATTTTAATATTCCACTCCGCTTCAGGATTGTTATCATCGCCTCGAATCCGTCAGACCAGCACCGCGTGCAGCGAAAAACATAGCAGATTAACCACTCTGGTCCCGGCTAACTGAGATGTGAATATAAGCGTCCTGGCCAGAGGGTTATCCTGAAATTATTCCGCACCCTCAACGGTGCCTGACTGATTAATGAGATCCAGGTTTGGAACACTATTTACCCCCGGTACGTACCACCACAGAGCGAGTGCTGCATGCCGTTCTCTTCGAAGTCATCGCTAATGTACTGGTTTTCATCATTCTGATTATTCTTGCCTCAGCAGCACCTTCGCAATCGGCATTGCTGACCATCGTTTCATCAACGCTGGCAATGGGGTGGAACTATCTGTTCAACCTGATATTTGACAGCGTTCAATTACGAAAAGGATTTAAAAAAGACTGGCGAATGAGGTGCCTACATTCCATTTTATTTGAGCTGGGTCTGTTATTAATATTGATACCTTTTGCAGCCTGGTGGCTGAATATTACGCTACTCGCCGCGCTGAAACTGGAATGTGGACTGGTGCTTTTTTTTCTGGTCTATGCCTATCTGTTCAATCTGGTATGGGATTACGGCAGGTGTGTGCATAAAAATAATCTTTAAGTAAACATAAAAAACCCTGAGCATCTTAAGATAGCAAAACAGCTTTTTTAGCCTTCCGCTTAGTCGGGACAGTGAACCGTCAGAGGCGACATCACGCATCCGTGCGCACGGGCACACGTATATCTGTTGTCAGGAACGGATATCTTTTTCTGGCATCGTCGACATCACTGCGCGTCAGCTTAGTAAAGTTAAGACCGCGCATAAGCTCATTTCTACAGGTTAACTTCAGCAAAAAATCATGAAAAAAGTCTATTATCTGAATAAGTTAAGAAATTGCCCATCAACCGATATCCTGGATATCGTAACAAGCTATATGCGTAAAAAACTTCCTTCTGACGATCTCTCATCTTTTGAAGGCGCATATGATCATCGCAAAGCCGAAATAATAATGAACGAGACCTACAGTGAAGTCCCTTCTGAAGTATGGAGACTGGTATGCTAAACCGGTAAAACGGCGGAGGGTTGAAAAACATTAACTTATTTTTCGAGCGTTCGCACTCCGGTGGGATATTATTCGATCTTTCAGATGAGATATCTCTGACGATGGCTGATGAACAATATCTCTCGAAAATAAACAGAGCATCATCGCAGCCTGGCCATGATGCTCGGTTATTGAACGATATCAGAAGCGCAAGGCGAAACCGACCTGACCGCTGTAATCGGTTTTAAACTCGCCACCAAAACTGGTATCAACTTTCGCGATAAGAGAAAGGTCAGGCGTAATGACACCCTGCAGCCCCACACTGCTGCGATAACGATTATCAGACCAGGCGCTGTACTGGCGATTCAAATGACGGTCGGAAAGCGTCGTGGTTGATCCGTTTTTACCCGGCGAATATTGATATTCAATACTCGCACTCAGATTTACGTTTGGTAGCAAGACACCCAGTCCGCGTTTCTGCGCCATAATGCCGGTGGTCGTAAAGTAAGGTGTCGCTGAACTCAGCGAAACTTCTGCATCCTTGCCCTGGAGAGTGTAGCCAGACATGACGCCACCGCTGACTCCCACGTAAGGTGAAATAAACAGCGTATCGTCAGACAGACCGAACTGATACCCCGTCCGCAGGCTGCCAGCCAGCATCTGACTCTCCTTTTTCACGCCATTAATATGCAGTGCAGGATCCAGCGATATCTCCTGATTGAGGTACATATAACGACTGGCTGCATCAATAAACCACCCGGCATCAGACTGCCAGGAGTAGTAAGCCCCTACAGTGGCCAGTCGATGCTTTTCACGGCCTCCCCCTTTAACCTCTCCCCGGGTATAACTGGCACTGATCCCCACTGTTTGCGTCTCTCTGCGCGTATCCCATCCCACATTCAGTGTCTGCTGGTTAGCGTTCAGCCCCAGAAAATGCCCTTTTCTCTGCTCGATGGTTGCCCATGATCCGCTGCTTTCTGGCGAGGCGCGCAGACTGTCAGTGCGGTTATGCAACTGGCTGACCGCTTCACTGAAAATATACTGCCGCGAGGCGATTAAGGCACGCGTGCGCTGGATGAGTGGCAGGTTGTCGTAAACAGAGAACCAGTCATCCGGGTTGAATGTCGGTTTTATGGCTTCCTCTTCTTCTTTTACTGTTTCCTCTTTGGCTTTTTCTTCAGCTTCAGCTTCGGCTTTTGCCTTTGCCTTTGCCTTTGCCTCTGCCTCTGATTTCGCTTTTGCTTCGGCTTCAGTTTTTGCTTCCTCTGCAGCAGCCTGGTCAGCCGCCGGATTTTCTGGTGCAGGCGTCACTTCCGGTGCGGGCGTTGGTTCTGGCTCAGGCGTCGGCTCTGGCGCTGGTTGTGGCACATGTGCTGGTTGTGGCTCAGGCGCTGGTTCTGGCACAGGTGCTGGTTCTGGCACAGGTGCTGGTTCTGGCACAGGTGCTGGTTGTGGCTCAGGCGCTGGTTGTGGCTCACGCGCTGGTTCTGGCACAGGCGCTGGTTCTGGCTCAGGTGCTGGTTCAGGCACAGGCGCTGGTTCAGGCACAGGCGCTGGTTCAGGCACAGGCGCTGGTTCAGGCACAGGCGCTGGTTCCGGCACGGGCGCTGGTTCCGGCACAGGCGCTGGTTCCGGCACAGGCGCTGGTTCAGGCGTCACTTCAGGTACAGGTTCAGGTTCGGCCGATTTGTTACTTTCCAGCACCCATAAAACGCGGTCGTTATCGTCTTTCACCTGATAATTTGGGGTGTAAACGCTGAATCCACTGTAGCTGTCTGCGAAAGCGAAATAACTGTGTGAGGTGCCAGCGGGTGCATCAACCATTACCAGATCCTGGGTCAGCGAAACCTGCTCTTCGCTGCCGACCAGCAGACTTACGTCCAGCACGTTGTCGCCACCACTCACCGAGTTTTTTACAATCAGTTTGTCGCTTTCCAGCGTCGAGGGTTTTACCCCTAACATCAGATTTAACCCGGTCGCATCCAGCGAGTCGACATTCAGTGATTTCGCGCTCCAGTTGCCTGAAGGAATCATCGAAAGTGTTGAGCCACGCTGAGCCAACAGCGCGGTAACGTTGCTGTTACCGGTCATCGTCCAGTTCGCATGAGTACCCAGCGTCATAAGGCTGCTACCGATAGAAGTCACAGCACCCTGATAATTCACCTTGCCCAGATGTAGAGAACTGTTATTTGCCAGTTGAACATCGCCTTCCACTTCACTGGCGGGCAGCAGCGCCAGGGCGTCTGCGCTTCGCACTGGCTGGCTGCAGGACAGATCATCAGAATAGATGGCAGAATAGCAACGCCAGCTTTTTTCCCCTGCCTGCGCGCTGTCGTTGTATCCCAGAGAGAGGGTTGCAGATTCAGCGGCGACAATATTCGCTTTGACACCCGCGTATTCTCCCACCTGGAAATGCGCACCGGTGCCAACATTGATCTGATCGGCTTTGAACAGTGAAGTGTTCCAGTCGTCATCAATGACAAGACCACCGGCATGTGCGACGGGCTGACCTGAAAGGACCAAGGTGCCACTATTGACATTCAGGTCACCATTCAGGTTCATGCCACCGGTCAGCGCCGTGATCGCCGTGGCGTTGCGTGGCAGAATGTTAACGTTCATCACGCCATTCAACGCATTCTCAAGCGTTTCACCCAGGAAACCGCGGAATACCTGAACGTTCAGCTGTGTCAGACGATAATTAATGGCTTCATCGGCATCAGTGCCCAGATAAGTCCAGGTCGCTGTCGAAGATTTATCAGTCGGGAAATAACCGTAATCGGAGGTATTTAACTGAAAATACTCGGTATCTTTTGTGTATGGGTTGCTATACACATAGACATTGCCTGGTGTGCCTTTACGGTTACTACCCGTATAATTATAAAAGGGGACGTCTGCGGCGGTATAGCCAGTAATGTTGAGGGTTGACGGCTTATCGCTGTTGTTTACCAGCGTCGCACCACTGTCGGTATGGTTGATCTTTTTAAAACTAAGCGCATTACCATTTAAATCTAACCGGCCACCGCGATAGCCAAAATAGATCTGGTCAGCGGCAACCTGACTCTCATCGTTCAGCACAACCGTTGGCCGCCCGCTAACCAGAGTTACAGAAGAGAAAGCCTGCTTTTTTCCTGAGCTATCAGCTTGCTGATCGAGGATAACGGTACCCTCTCCCACATTCAGCGAACCCGGGTTAGTACCCACGGCATTAATATGCAGTGAACCCATGCCGATTTTATGCAGGGCATCATTGGCCAATCCATTTACCTGCCAAAGGACTTCTTTATCTGCGTCAACTTCGATACCACCGCCAGCCCAGGTTGCATTGACACCATTCGCCGAGGTTACAGTGTAATTATTGGAAAACTGAAGTTTGCCTGCGCCCATATTGATTGGTGCATTCAGCGTGATAAGTCCGCCAGCCCCGCTAAAACGGAGATCTTTGGTCGCATCGAGTTCTTCATTACTGGCGGTAGAGGGAGCCACCGACGCATAGTCCGCCCCCAGTCCAGCCCATGACCAGGAGGATCCGGATTGCGTTATTGCTGTATCGTTCCAGAAAATCGTTCCGTTGCCTGCCACATCAACGACGTCTGGTGAGGTATTAATAGCCTGCACCGAAGCAATGAAATCACCCGGCAAATAGCCTGCAATTGCACGTTTTCTATAAAGACCGCTGTCCAGGTCGTAGCCAATATGGACCGCGACGAGTTTCCATTGCTGCTCAACGTCATCCCAGGCAAAGACCGGGCTACCGCTATCTCCGCCGTTAGCACCGATTGAAAGAGGTGTGGTATTAGCATCATCAGGGCCCAGATTCTGATAACGCAGATAGGCGTTATAAGATATATCTCGTACGTTAGTTGCGCTGATAGTGCCGCCAGTCTTCCAGTCATAAGCTCCCGTGAGTCGGACACGCTTAGTCTGGTCGTCATTGATTTGCTCCTGCGTTCCGGTACCTACCCGTGTATACCATGAATAGTTTGATTTATAATTAGCAATAAAGTCTGATTTAGTCACATAGTTGTAAGGTGCAGCCTCCGTAATCACCTTATTGAGCCGCGGTATATGAAAATCCTCTGTACTGAGTTCGTTACGATTGATGATTTTGTAGGTTGTGGCATATTGAGCACCATTGCCAAATGTCTCCGTTTTATTCTGGTTGTTATGTTTTACACTGACAACATAGGCAGGTGAGATAATCGTTTCGTAACCCCGAGAAGATACGCCGCCAAAATCAGGCATCGGAAAATCAAGATAGGCAGATAAGGAACCGTCTTTGTTATAAACAGGCGCATTGATTGCACCCGCACTATAATCGCCAAGGTTCTCACCAAAATCACGATACTCCTGAACATCAATACCGTTAAGCATTATGCCCGCATAAGATTTGGTGCAGATAAAGAAGGTGTAACACAGCGCTGCGCTTCCAAATTGTTTCAATGGATCATCCTCACGAGACTATTATTTTTAAGAAAAAACCTTAATTAATTAAATAGTAGCATTATGATAATCGGTAACAGAATGTGAGTTTTTTATAGTTATTGATTTGAATCAAAAAAACGAGACAGGTTGACATAAAAGGCGAGTTAACTGCATGTAATAACTGGCAATAAAAAACCAGTATCAAAATGGATTTCAGACTTCTCATTTAATGATTTGGTTAAAAGCAGCGCAATGACGATTGCCAAATGAGCAGACAATAAGTATGCCTGCACACATATTGATAAAGATATTAATTCACATTCAACCTTTTTCTATACAGGTGATATTTTTACTTATAAAACCGTCTAACCGGGTCGGTTAAATAATCGTCGATATGATTAATGATATTAATAAATTCAGTCTCATTTGCAAAGAAATGATCAGATCAGGCTCCATGCCTGGGGCAGGAATGAAACCACAAAGCCGTGGCGATTCAGGAAACAGGGTTGTGATAAAAGAACAGGCTCTTATCAGAACGTTGAGAAGAGTGATCTCTGCCTAAGAAAATCAGAAATAATTTTCTGTTTGAATACGTCTGGCAGGCGAATGAGAAAATGATTATTGCGGGTGATCGTGACGAAATAATGCCCATTGCTCAATTTTTTCTCCGGATGGTAACAGGCAATAGAGTATGCTGCCGTTGGATGATGTCTCCTTCACCTGCTTTCCGCCACGCTGAACACACCATTCGCTGGCAGGATTGCGCATTGCCATGCGCTGTGGTTCAGCACTACGGGGTGTGCAGGCACTCAGTTGCAGGATGCCTGCCATCAGGGAACAAATTGTTATTCCGTTTACACTTTTCATTTAACCCTCTATCAGCATAAACTTCAGTCCGGTGAGACTGCGATTCTTATTGCTCACCGGTAAGGAACTCAAAACGCAATAATAGTCAGCATCTTAATTAACTGTTTCTCTACAATACGCTTTTCACAATACGACGTTATAGCTTCTTTTTCAGTCAGTTCATTGCTGAAAACCAAAGGTATAGCCGATCCTGTAATAATGATATCACTCGCCTGGTAAACGTTCTCTTAACAATCCGTATTGCTGACGGAAACCTTTTACTCCCGAAAAAAAATAAAATAAATAACTCCCAAAAGATAACAACTGTAATAATAAACAACATGCCCTCCCGAGTTGTAGCTAACACATAAGCTTAATTTTTAATGAAAATCCCCTTGTGAGGGTGCTTTTCTTTTAACTTATCTTCAAAAAATACACATTCTCACTTCCTTTACATCATTCACTCACACCCTGCATAATCCTGCCGCCTTTAGCAACCGTGCTGTTATTTATGGATTTAACTAACAATACACTTAATTCGTATCGGACTAAGCCAGCTGATGAAGTGAGGAATAACAGGCTTATTCCACCAATTTCCAAGGCGCGTTCCCGTTAAATAAAACCTTAAGGAAGAGTAACGGATATGAATAAAATTCCGGATCGAAATAAACGTGTAAAAGCAATGGTACTGGCTGGAGGAATAGGCATGTTACCCCTGTTCAGTGCTGCCACTGTGATAGGAAGTCAGAGAGGTGGAGATGTTACGTTGACTGACGGCAGCAAATTGATTTCCGATCAGTCAACTGGCGATGGTTATTACGGCATTCTGATAACAGGCGCAACCGCCGCTAAAGTGACTGCCGGTTCGGGCAGCACGGTTACGGTCAAAGATCCCGAGCAATATGCTAAAGGTATTTTCATCCAGGCTGCAGAGAGTCACTTTCATGCTGATAGATTAATTCTGAATGCATCAGGCATATCCGCAGTTGCTCTTGAGCTGAGTGGGAAAAAAGTTTCTGCCAATTTAGGCTCGGGCAGTTCCGTCACATCGGTCGCGTCAGGTATTGCTTACGCAGAAGGCGTAGTTGTGAGCAATCAGTCCTCATTGCAGGCCGATGCATTAAAAATAAGTACCCAGGGTACAAACGGTATTGCACTGCGTGTTAGCGGTTATGGCTCTAACGTTGACCTGGGTGACAGCAGTCATATACAAACTAATGGTATCAATAGTCACGCTGTACAGGTTGATACGCTGAGCGGTGATGCGATTAACGGCACAGCGACGCTCAAAGCAGAAGCACTGACTATTAATACTCTGGGCGAGGTATCTCAGGGCATCAATATTCAGGAAAATGGTTCGATTAATCTGGGAAGTAACTCAACCATTATTACCACTGGTAACACCTCTGCAGGCATCTGGAGCCTGGGTAAAGTGACTGCCGATTATCTGACAATCAGCACATCTGGCACGAGTTCTCCTGGCATTTCAGCCAGAGAAAATAGCCTGATAAATATCGGCGCAGGCAGTGTGATATCTTCAGCGCAGACTGGCGGTCTTGTGGCGATGGATAGTAATGCCACCCTCAACTTTTCAGGCAGTGAAGAGGAACGTAACACCATTCAGTCTGGCGGCTATGGCGCATCCGCTCAATCGACAGGTGCAGTGATCAACCTGGCAAACACGGATGTTGTGATCAAAAATGCGGGTGACGTAGGTCTCTGGTCTTTGCTGGGCGGTAAGATCAATAGCGAAGCAATCAGCATTACCGGCCCTGATTCAGCAGCAGGTGTTTTGGCAGAGGCTAATGGCCAGATCAACCTGACAGGCGATCTTTCTATCAATATGGCCTCCCCGGATGGAGTAGCTATAGCCGCACTTTACGCCGAAGGATTTGCGCCAGGCATTATCACTTCCAAGGGTAAAGCAGAGATCATCGGCAGTGTTTTGTCGCAGGCAGGACTTATCGACCTTAATTTAGAGTCAGGTTCATTCTGGTCGGGTAGCGCCGACAGCGATAATATGAATGGCGGCCATTTAAACATTAACCTTACCGACAGCACATGGAACGTTGGCCGAAGCTCTAATCTCGATAACCTGACATTAAGTCACTCGCTGGTAGACCTTTCTGCTGCAACAAACGATACGACCTACTCCACTCTGACCATCGCGAACCTTAGCGGTAACGGTAACTTTACCCTTCGTACCAATCTGGCCGGCGAGGGTGAAGGCGTAAACAACAGTGGCGACAAAATTGTCGTGACGGGTAGCAGCGCTGGTGATTACGGTTTGAACATTCTGAACCGTGGCAGTGCCGTTACCACAGGCAATGAAGTCCTGACCGTGGTTGAAACTCGTGATGGTACCGCAATATTCAGAGGCAACAACGACGTTGAACTCGGCGGGTATCTCTATTCGGTTAACAGACAGGGCACTAACTGGGTGCTCTCCTCACCACAGGCACCTGCAAAACCAGAAACACCTGAAATACCTGAAACACCTCCGGCGGATCAACAGTCGGTAGCACCCGCAGATAAGGCCACTGCCCAGCCCAGTTCAGATGACAGAGCCGGGGTGCCAGCAGTCCAGGGGGGGAACTCAACCATTACCAGCACTGCGAATGCGGGTGCGAACTTTCTTAACATCGGTTATCTGATGAATTATGCCGAAATGCAGACTCTGATGCAGCGTATGGGTGATGAGCGCCAGGGAAAAACGGGCGGCAATGTCTGGCTGCGCGGAATGGATGGACGCTTCAATGGTTTTTCCAGTGGCAAGCTGAGCAACTTCAGTATGAACTATACAGGCTATCAGTTTGGCGTAGATAAACGTCTGTCTGATGACCTGCCGATCTATCTGGGCTTGTTCATGGGAGCAACAGAGGGCTCGCCTCATTATCGTGCTGGCGATGGCACGACCAAATCTGAACATTTGGGTATCTACGGTACATGGCTGAATGACGCAGGCTTCTATCTGGATGGCGTGGTGAAATTCAACCGCCTGAGAAATCAATTTAATGTCAGTGATACACAGAATAATCGCATATCTGGATATGGCGTCTCATCAGGCCTGATTGGTTCACTCGAAGCCGGGAAAAAGTTCAGCTTCTCTGACAAACTTACTGGCTTTTACCTCGAACCACAGATTCAGCTGACTGCAGGTCATCAGAATAGCACCTCTGTACGGGCGTCGAATGGTCTCAACATTTATCTTTCAGGTTACAAATCGATGATGGGAAGAGCCAGCGTACTGGCAGGTTATGAAGTCAATCAGAGTAACTACAAACTCAATACTTATGTCAAAACAGGTGTTTTACACGAGTTTGACGGTAATGCTACCTATGCTCTGAATGGTTCAGATGAGCGTCTGTCATTTAAAGGTAATGGCTGGAATAACGGTATTGGTGTCAATGCACAAATCAGTAACCATACCCTTTTTATCGAAGCAGATAGGGTAAATGGACATCGCTTCAACCAGCGCCAGGTCAATGCCGGCTATCGTTTTAGTTTTTAATAAATAAACCGACAAATGACCAGTGTTAAAGAAGAAGTAAATGAAGAAAATAGTAGGGATGACACTGGCCCTCATCAGCTCAGGCTCGGCATATGCTCGCCAGGAGGTCACGGTTGTCGAGGCGAAAAGCCTGAGCGACGATCGCCAGGTTACGCTCATGGGAACGATCAGTGGCAGGGCCAATGATGATCATTATCTGATTAGCAGAAAGGCACGGGTCAGCGGTAAAGTCGACCGTGATGATGGCTACAGCGAAATCAATGTAGACCGTGTTTATATCGTGAAATGATCATCTATAAAAGAGCCAGCGGTGACACTGGCTTTGAACTTGTCATAACTTATCGGCAATTTCAGGTAACTATCGTCTGCAAGAGTCAATAGCACAAATGCGGTGATATCAAATGCTCTTTAGCGATCCAGATAATAACGCGCAATGTTGCCCGGGGAATTTCTGCTTACGTGTGTGCGATTCTTTGAGTATCCGCACAGATTGAGAAGGATTACAGCTATCCACGCCTGACTGAAATGCATCGTGAAGATGAAATACGTGTGCAGCAACAAAATAGTTACTGTAAATATAAATAGATAATAAAAAAATCATCCCTGACATGATTGCGATTACCATTTTAAAAGGAATGGTCAGTGTTTTATCTTTTTTCCGCAGTTGCTTTCTCACAAAAACCTCTCAACGCTTAGCTGCCAGAGGATAGCCTGGGCCTGCCATCATACATCACAGAAAATCCAGGCATCTGAATTAACTCTTTATTTCGCAGGTCGACTCGCCTATGGGGTGAATCAGCAGTCAAAATTATGCAGAATCAATAACACCCTTATAAAGCTCAAGCAAAGTCAGATCATTAATGAAAGCGTTAAAGGCCATATCACCACTTAGCGAAAACTTCTTCATAACATTGTATTTATGTGCATAAATTGTTTTAGTTGAGAGATTCAGGCGTTTAGCTGTCTGCCCCACGCTATACCCTTTCTTCAGAAAACTTAGTACCTGCAACTGGACTACTGTAATACGTGCAAAATCGCAATTCGAGCAGTCCGTGGAGACAAACCCTCTAACGTTTCCCTGTCTTCCCAGCCAGAAACGGATAATTTTTTCTGAAATATCACCTACAGAATCGGTGCGTGGAATGATAATCAAAGAGCGATAGCAAAGAGGCAAATGATCAGTAATGATGTCTTCAATGCTTTCAACAAAAACCATTAAAATGCCACCAGGCTTCCGATCCCGATAGGCAGGTTGACACATATAAAGGCGCCACTGTGCAACGCTAATCAGTATAAAGTCCGCCTGACATAAATTTTTCGTGTCATAGGCAGGTAAGAATTCTACTGGCGTATCAGATAACAGTGCCTCTTCAATAATTCTGGAGATGCCCAGCCGAAAGAAATAATTCTCATTTGTACAAACGACTTTAAAATCCATTTTTCCCTTAAGCATCTCAAAAGTTAAATAAATAAATCAGGTGAATTTTCCATTTACCAAAGACAGCTCACCTTTATCTTTTAATTCTTTCAGCACTCTGCAAATGGAGCTTTTTGAAAGATGAGAACTATTTTCAATCAGGAAAAGAGCCGAAAATCGCTTCTTAAGATGGGGTGGCAATTTTCCCCAGCGGCCAATTAAAGAAATCACTTCATCATGTGAGTTATTCTTGGGCAGCTGAATGTAGTTCATCAGGTCTGAGTACTGACCAGACAGAATAGACATGGCATCGTTAAAGAGATCCTTCTCAAATACTAATCGCCAGAACACATCGTAATCGATGAAGCTGACCTTCCCATAATCGATTCTTTCCAGATAGACAGGAGGTTCATCGAGTGCCGGAGTGACACCGACAACAAAGGGGGCCGACAGGATATTTAAAACCTTATTTTCGCTCTTTAGTTTCAGTAAGAAATCACCATCAAGAATGAACATAACCCGGCGTACATTATCTTTAGTAAGATGGTAACGACGCTTACCGCGTGAAATCTCATCTGGATTAGCAACCTGGGTATACCCGGCTAGCGCATCAATGATCCGCTCATGATTTTCAGTCACTCTATACATAATAATTAACTCAATCTAACTGACACGAAGTTAGTGATTAGTAGAAAAATTAGCAAAAATCCGTTTGTTATAGTCTCTCTTTTTCGCCTGGTGTATTTCTGATCGCTGGCTTTCCCTCAAATGTAAGCCATAGAAGAGGTCGTTATTGGTTTTACCATAGTAAAACCATTGCGATAAAATTCAACACCACAAACATGCAAAAAGGAGGAGAATAATGCCAACCAATGACATCACAACCAGATATTTCACCGTTTTAAAGTCCTTTAATCAGTACATCAAACTAATAAGTAGAGACTTATTGATAGTGTTATAACTTTTTTCTTAAAAAAGGAATCAATCATAACCATATGAACACAAATGTTATAAAACCACGGTATTAAACAAGAAAATATAGTGTAACATTTGAAAAATTTGCAATATTAGTCACATGACTACTCATAATATAATCATTGTTAATTTCCCCTTAAAAATAAAAGAAGCCAGAATCTGATGGAACAAATTAAACCATAAGATCCCCATAGCAGACATTTAAATCGCAAAGTTATTATAAAATAGTTTTATATCCTGTTTTTTTAAAAATTTTAGATCTAAAATCCAACTATATAAATTACCCTGAGTGGCTGGTTTTTACCTTTGATTGCATATGAAGCGCTCTTCTTCAGAACCCGACTATTTTAAGGAAAGAATATGAATTAACTGAAAAACCCTCACACGACTGAGTGAGTATCATTTTTACCACCTGAAAATAGTAGTAGCACTACCAATCAGGACATCAGAAAATAATGCCAGAAATAATGTACTGGCAATGACGCTAAGTTTACCCTGCCTGCCTAAATTACCATTAATGTAAATAACATGTAATGAAATAAAACTTTCTTACCCATTAAAAATTACACCGAATATCGATTATGGATATTTTACTATTTTATTTTTTACGGTCACCGAATCTAATAGCGCCGTTCGCTTGGAGCGGCATTTTAAAAATTCAATACTGATAATCTGAACAACTGAATAATATTGGAGATATAAATGAGAGAGTTAACATCTGTTGAAATGCAAAACGTTTCAGGCGCAGGTTTATTTGATTTTATTGGTTCGGTCGCAGTAGGTAGCGTTACGGGTATCACGTCTTTCGGTCTGAAGTGGGCTATGAGCGGCGGTAGCACTGGTGGCATTGCTGGTGCAGGCATTATCTCTGCCGGCGTCGGCCTGGTTGTCGGTGCCGTTGTTGGTCTGGTTGATGGTGCACTTTATGGCGCAATCAATGGCTGGGACTCAACTGCGGGCTGGTTCAATCAGATTGTTGAAAACCAATTCGATGCCACTGCTCCGGTAATTAAAGCATAAGGAAGTACCATGCGAGAATTAAACACTAAAGAAATCGAAGGGGTTAGCGGCGGCTCACTTACCTCTTTAATCCTGGATTTTTTCAGGGGATTAGGTGACAGCTCAACGTCAACTGAGAAAACTGAATGGGTTCGGCCGGACTCAGTGCCAGCAGCAAACCCAATCAGTGGTAACGCTTTTGGTATGGGTATTGTAGGTATTGTCGCCGCAGTCGCGTTCGGCATGCTGATCGTCTGATTTTCTGATAAGAGCGTCACCCTTATCGGCAGAATGAACGGCTGCATTTAAATGCACAAGTTCAAAAATAAAAATGTTAATTATTTTATACAAAGGAAAGTATATGAAAAAGGTATCTATGGTTGCTATGGGTCTGCTGCTGGCTGCAGCTCAGGTTAATGCAGCAGAAGCTTCAGATGGCACCATTAACTTCACCGGCACCATTGCATCTCAGACCTGTACCGTAAGCGTTAACGGCGCAGGCAGCACTGCCACCGTTACCTTGCCAAAAGTTGCTGCTGGTGTCCTGGACGCGGCTGGTTCTGTTGCGGGCAACACCCGTTTCACTCTGTCACTGAGCGATTGCTCGGCCCAAACAGGTAATGTTTACGCTTACTTTGAGCAGGGCGCTGGTGTTAATGCAAATGGTCGTCTGACTAATACCGGAACGGCAACGGGTGTTGATCTGCAACTGCTGGACAGTGCTAATGTGGCCATCAATGCAGGTAGCACTGAGCAGTCTACTGCACCTAAAACTGTGGCTCTGACAGCGGGTGCAGGTACTCTGTCGTACTCAGCTCAATACTACGCTACTGCACCTGCAACAGCGGGTAGTGTTGCATCAACAGTAAATTATTCAATCAATTACCTGTAATTGATTAGGGTGGGGGCAATGCCCTCACCTCTCTTCCTCTTCATCATTCCTGTTAAAATCATGAAAAAAAAAAGCGTTAACTTTCTACTATCCTGCCTGCTAACCTGTGCAATGACGTCGTCTGCATTTGCCAGCGTGACGATTATTGGCACCCGGGTAATCTATCCAGCTTCTGAGAAAGAGGTTACCGTTCGACTTGATAACCGGGGCGATCAGCCCGCGCTGGTCCAGGCATGGATTGACAGCGGAAATCAAAATGAAGCCGTAGATAAAATTGATGTTCCCTTTGTTTTACTTCCCCCTGTTTTCCGCATGGAGGCTAATAAAGGGCAAACATTACGCATTGTATTTACTGGTGCCAACCTGCCTGCCGACAAAGAGTCTGTTTTCTGGCTTAACGTTCTGGATATCCCCCCTCGTGATAAAAGTCTGTCTAATCAGAATCAGTTGCAAATGGCGATCCGAAGTCGTATCAAAATATTCTATCGCCCGGTTCAGTTCGATACAGCGCAGGCAAATAAAGCTGCGTCAGGACTGGTATGGCGTCACGGTCAAAAAATTAACACCCTTTCCGCAATGAACAACTCACCTTTCTACGTTAACGTCTCACAGGTTAATGCAGAAGATAACACGGGCCATAAATTAGTCAGTGAAAAAGGTGAAATGCTGGCACCAGGTGAGACAAAAGAATTCCTGATAAAAGGCATGAACTCAAGTCAGATAAAAACAACATTTAACTATCAGTATCTGGACGATTTTGGTGCTGCACGTAAGGTTGAAACTAAAATAAACGAATAACTTTTGGTAATTAACCAGGGGAAGTTATGATGGCAAGGAAGATCCGTTCAAATAAACCAAATGGCAGAGTGTTATATCGATCATTCATGGCGCTCTTTTTGGCCGCAGCAACCCAATCCGCGTTTGCTGAGAATGCTTATGATTTTGACGAATCCTTTGTAAAAAATTTGCCTGGGGTAAAAGTAGATGTTGCCCGCTATGCAACAGGTAACCCCATTGATCCCGGCGTTTATACGCTGGATATTTTTTTAAATGGTCGTCAAATCAGTCGTGAAAATGTTCAGGTTGTACGTGAAGGAACAGGTACTAAGGCCTGTCTTTCCTATGACCTGGTAAAAAGCCTCTCAATCAAAGACACCGTTTTCAGTTCTGAACAAGCTGAGGAATTACGTTCGGGTAAACAGTGTATATCCCTTGAAGAAGTGGTCAGAGAAAGTCATGCTGCAATTAACTCTGCGGATATGCAAATGGACATATCCATTCCACAGATATACCTCCTGCGTTCAGCACGTGGTTATGTCGCACCCGAATTCTGGGATAAAGGTGAAACGGCATTTACACTCAACTATGACACTAACTATTACCGTTCTGTTAACGACGGTCGTGAATATGATTCTTTTTATGGCAGAGCGCTGGCAGGCTTTAACCTGGGTGGCTGGATGTTCCGCCATGACGGCTCATTAAGCTGGCGACGCCAGCAAGGTGATGAATCACATAATTATAATGCAATTAACACCTATGTTCAGCGTGATATCCCGCAACTGAAGTCACGTCTGCTCTTAGGTGAAGGAAACACCAGTGGCGAACTCTTCGATACCCTCTCATTTCGCGGTGCGCAAATATCGACAGTTGATCAAATGTGGCCTGATTCGCAACGGGGTTACGCACCTGAGATTCGGGGTGTTGCGCGTACCAGTGCTCAGGTAACCGTCTCGCAAAACGGCAGTAAAATTTATGAGACAACGGTATCACCGGGTCCTTTTAACATTACCGATCTCTACCCTACCGGTTACGGTGGTGATTTAGATGTTACGGTAAAAGAAGCGGATGGCAGCGAAACCCGTTTTTCTGTGCCCTATGCAGCCATGACAAGACTGAAACGTCCCGGTATGACGTTTTATTCTGTGACGGGTGGTGTATCGCGTAAAGACAATATGGCCTATACGCCATCTGTTTATCAGGGCACCATCCAACATGGTTTTACCAACAGTCTGACGGGCTATACCGGTATCCTGGGATCAGATAACTACATATCGGCGCTGCTAGGCGGTGCATTTGGTTTACCCATAGGAGCCATCTCTCTTGATGTCACCGGGGCTCAGACCAAATATGGCAATGAGAAAAAGCAGGGCGTGAGCTATCGCGCAACTTACAGTAAAAAAGTACCCCAGACTGATACGAACTTTACACTCGCCGCGTATCGATTTTCATCTTCCGGCTATTACAGCTATGACAATGCTTTGCAAATTAATAATTATTACAAGAAGAACAAAAGTGATGGAATAAATTATCTATCCCGTCCTAAACAACGCTTTTCATTGACTGCCAGCCAAAATTTTGGAGATTCATATGGGAATATCTATCTTACTGGTTTCGTTCAAAATTACTGGGAAAGTGTCGGTACAAACACCCAGTTTCAATTAGGCTATAATAATAGAATTGGTCGCGTATCCTATACATTATCAGCAAACCGATTATTATATTCAACAGGCGGACACGATACCCAACTCTCATTGGACCTCTCAATACCACTTGGTAGCGAAAGTAAAAATTATGTAACAGCAAGTGCCACGCATAATAAAGAAGGCGTGACGGCACAAACCGCCGTTAACGGTGTTCTGGGTAAATATGACCAATACAGTTATAACGTAGGTGCCGCACGCGACATTGATAATAAAAAATCAGGTTCAGTAAGTGGACAATATCGTTCACCTTACAGCATGCTGACAGCGTCATATACCAAGGGAGAGAACTACTATTCTGCTTCTGGCGGCGCCAGCGGAGCCGTGGTTGCCCTGCCTGATGGCATTAACTTTAGTGCTTATCAGTCGACTACATATGCCGTGGTGACAGCAGATGATGCTGAAGGTGCAAGGGTACTCGGTTATCCAAATATAGTATTAAACGGAAGCGGCAGAGCGATTGTACCCAATCTGAATCCGTACAGAATAAATGAGCTGGCGATTGATCCTAAGGGTATTCCGCTTGACGTTGAGCTGGAATCAACCCAACAGCGTGTTATTCCGATTGAAGGTGCAGTGGTCAGACTGGATTATAAAACCACTAAGGGGAAACCACTATTAATAAGGGCGAATCAGCCTGATGGTAATGCATTACCTTTTGGTGCGTTAGTGAATGATGAAAATGGCAATCTGGTGACGACGGTTTCACAGGGTGGCCAGATTTACGTCAGAATAAACAAAGATGTCAGTCGTCTTCATGTTTCATGGGGGAAAACGCGAAATGATAATTGTCTGGTTAACCTTGAGTCTGGATCAATTCAGTCCAGTGACAATAAAACACTGGCAAGACTGACGACAACCTGCAGCAATGACCCAATGCAGCCAGTTCGTTACGCTTCCAATACCGATAATAAAGATAATCAGGGTTAATGAGGTGACATCATGTGTTTACTATCAGGAAAGAAAATAATGCGCCTCACTGGCTCTGTTTTATTAACATTAAGTCTGATGCTGATGACTATTTTTAACGTTAATGCGGCGGGCACATCAACCGATGTGACATTGACGTGTAAAATGACGACCACCCGTTCGTTGGTTGACGTGAAATCATTAGGCATCAATATTTCAGCCGCTGTGCCGGTGGGCACGATTGTTTATAGCGGCACAGCAACGGCTAACTTCCAATGCGCGCTGAACAATTTGCAGCAGTATGCAGCTGGGTTGATCGGCGAAGTTTATTTTAAACGTAAGGCGATACCAGAGAATGCTCTCGGCTATGGATTAACACTCTATACCGGCTATGGTGGTGAGATGGGTACCGAAGTAGCAAGTATTCCAACCGGTATAAAGATTAGCACATATGCTTTAACCAGCGGTGGAACCATCGGTGCCTATACGGATGTCTCTCTGAACGTACCTTATCAAATTGTAAAGACATCCAATACTATGACGACATCGACTTACCTCAAAAGCTATGTGAACCCATTTGATGTTGGTTCGTTAGTAAAAGGTACCGATGAGACCTTTAACTTCACCAATATCAAAACAGGTTTCACTGTAAAAGATCAGACCTGCTCAGTCGCGGGTAATACCAATCTACCAGTACCATTGGGCAGCTACACCACCAACCCCAGCAGTGGCTTAGGCTCAGGAATAGGCCAGACCAGCGCTACGACAGCGTTTAATATTCGGCTGAACTGTGAGGCTCTGCTATCAGGGACATTTGACGTTATGATGCAGCTCGATGGTGATGCGTCCAGTGGACTCTCAGAGGCTGGCGTGGTCGCGCTTAATACAACGTCGACGGCCAGTGGTGTCGGGGTACAAATTCTTAATGAAAATCAGCAACCAATTGCACTCGCAACACCGTTTAACATTGCGAGTTACCCACTCTCATCTGCTTTAATCACGGTGCCCCTCTATGCGCGTTATTATCAGACAGCAGCGAAAATAAATCCTGGCACAGCAAATGCGGTAGCGACATACACGCTTAGTTACCAGTAATTAGCAGGGCTCTGCAGAGCCCTTCTTCAAATTTTATCTACAGAAAAGGATTGTCTGTGTATAAATTCGGGAAAGAAAACAAGCTTAGACTTGGTGTGTCTGATGAAAGTCCATTTATTCTTCACTCCATTCAAAACATACTCATAAACGAGTTTTTAGAACTTGATATTTTTGCTTATCCGGTTGAATGCGATAATTTACTTCCTATCCTCAAAGAGGATGCCCCAGACATATTAATAACGGACTTTTGCTTTAATCTGGAGGGTAATGATGTCAATGGAGTACGGAAAATAGAGCAGATACATAAACAAAATCAGAACTTAAAAATTATTATTTTCACTGCACAAAACAGCCAGGCTATTTTGAAAGGGTTATTACGAATCCCGGTTAATGCCATTGTGCACAAACGAGATGACATTCGTGATTTAGTCAAGGCATTCAATTGGGTTTGCTCATCTAATTCAGGAATATACTACTCAGAGCAGATGAAAAAAATTGTGTTTTCTGCACCCGCAGATCCGGCACTTTTATCGCCATCAGAAGTAGAGGTCATTCGCTTATTCGCCATTGGATATAGCCTGATGGACATAGCAAAAGCGCGTAAACGCAGCATAAGCACTGTTGCAACACAGAAATATAACGCCATGCGTAAGCTTCAACTGCAATCAAATACAGATTTGATTAAGTATGTTTTTGCACAGAAACTCATTTAACACCCTTGCACAAAGATTTTTATATATAGCGAAAATCATGAAATCCCATAATCTGAACATTGCATTGCTGGCACTAACCTGTGCTCCATTTTGCACATTGGCAACCAGCCTCGAGCAAGCTGCTCAGGCTGCATTGACCTATGACTCTGCATTACAATCCAGCCAAATGACCAGTGCTGCAGATAAACAAAAATACTGGCAGGGTATGGCTGGAATGCTGCCAACATTAACACTGGAAGGAAACTGGGATCGTCAGGAGCAGCCTGATAAAAAATATCAGAGTGGGGTAACTAACCATAGTTACGATCTTAGCGTCCGACAGCCGCTGTTTGATATGAGTAAATATGCCGGATGGCGTAAAGGTGTTGCTATTGCCAACACGGCTGAGGCACAGGCAAAACAGGCTGAAGAGAAGTTACTTAATTCCATCAGCAATGCTTATTTTACGGTGCTATATCAGCAGGAAGTTTTGCAGGCAGCAAAAGCCGCCAGCCATAATTTTAACCAACAACAGCAAAAACTTCAGACCGGTCTAATCAATGGGCAGAATACCCGTACGGAAATGGATGAGGCAAAGGCTAACTACGCGCTTGCACAAGCTAAGGAAATAGAGGCCGGTAATCAACTGTTGCTGGCAGGAGAGGCATTTCGGCGTTTATCCGGTATCAGCCCGGACAGTATAGAGCCAGTTAATTTCCAGTGTCTTAAAGCATCGCCCTATTCTTCTCTGACTGAGGCAATCAATGCCAGCCAGCAACGTAACAGCGATATTAAGATTGCCTTGTTTCAGACTGATCAGGCAGACGCAGATGTGCTGGCAGCTGATGGCGCGCACATGCCAGTGGTTTCACTCTATGCGCGATATGGCAAGAACTGGAGCCGTAACGACGACGACGACAATATCCTGTATGACGCGATTTTTGGGACGAACTCAAAGAGTAATAACCTGCAGTACGGCGTAAACGTATCTGTTCCGTTGTTTGCTGGCGGCAGTCAGGTTTCACAATCTTTTGAAGCGGCCTATCGTCGTCAGGCGGCAAAATATTCCACGATGGAAGCGCAACGCAAAGCAGCAACCGATACCCGCTCGGCATGGCTGAGCCTGACCAATGGCAAAGCCTTAATCAGTGCTCAGAATAATGCGGTCGACTCAGCACGTGAAAAAGTTGTGTCGGTCCGGTATGGACGGGAAATGGGCTTCCGCACGGTTAACGACGAACTGGATGCCCAGCAAAAATATTACGCCGCACTCAAAGACCAGGCTGAAGCCCGTTTAAGTTATCTCAACGCCCTGATCAATCTGGCACAAAGCACCGGATCGTTATCACCCGACATGCTGAAATTCTTTCAGTGCCGTTAATCCTTTAATCATGATGAATCAATAAATGGAACAGTCACTCTTCCGCCAGGAGGCACTTGATGCCGCTAACCGGGGTAACCTGGGCATCGTGGCACTTTATTGTCCACCCTATCGCTGGCTTGTTATTTCCGTGGTGATTTTTATTACTGCTGTTACTGCCCTCTTTTTCATATTTGGCAGCTACACCAAATATGAATCCTCTACCGGTGAACTGCTGCCTGAAAATGGCATGTTAATCGTTCCGCCTCCTGTTAGCGCAACAGTGGTGGATATTCCGGTTAAAGAGGGACAGCGGGTCAAAAAAGATGATGTGCTTATGGTGTTGTCGTCAGAAGTCTCCACGCAGATAGGACAGACTCGTCAGGTTATCGCCGAAAATCTGGTGGGTCAGCGGGAACGACTTCAGCAGGATCTTCAGACACTAGCCAAATTGCATGACGTCGAAATGAAAGGGTTATCCGACACCATCGCCAGTCTGAAACTTCAGCGGGAACAGCTGAAACTACAGCTAACACACCGTCGCAAACAGGTGGCGTTAGCAAAACTGCAACTGGATAAACTCAACGCAATGCACCTGGAGGGGTACGCCTCAAACCGTCAACTGGAAGAGCAGGAATCAAATCTTCTCGACAGCCAGGCGCGTTACCAGGAGTACCAGCGTCAGCTGCTGGATACGTCGCAAAAAATTGTTCAGGCTGAGCAGCAACTGCATGAAAAGCCGCTGGATGATGAGAAAAAACGTAACGATATCGAACGTCAACTGGCAGATAACCGTCAATCACTGGCAGAAAATGAAGCGCGCCGATCCATTGAGCTTCGTGCGCCGAAAAGTGGTTATGTCGGCTTGATCATGGTTAAAAATGGTCAGATGCTGAACGCCGGCCAGTCGGCCGTCGCGATTCTGCCCAATAACACCAATCTTGTTGCCCGCATCATGGTCAACACGCAATCCATTGGCTTTATCCAGCCAGGTCAGCGTGTCGTGCTGCGTTATAAAGCCTTCCCCTACCAAAAATTTGGTCAGCAATATGGCAAGGTGCTCGAGGTCTCGCGAACGGCCCTCTCTCCTCAGGAAGTCACCACCTTAACCGGTAAAAACAATATTCAGGAACAGCAGTACCGGGTACTGGTCTCTCTGGATAAACAAACTATTTCTGCTTATTCGCAGAATGAAAAACTTAAGCCAGGTATGGCGCTGGATGCCGACTTTATTGTCGACAAACGTCGTCTCTATGAATGGGTACTGGAGCCGATTTTCGCGCTGGGACACAAAATTTCTCTCTGATTTAGAAGGTCTGTTCTGTGTTGTTATTAGAGAAACTCAATTTTAAATGGTTTAACCGCTTACCGATGATTCGTCAGTCACAGGCAGCGGAGTGCGGGCTGGCTTGTCTTGGCATGGTGGCTAATTATCATGGTCATCAGATCGACATGATCACGTTACGTCGCCAGTTCGCCACATCACTCAAGGGCGCCACACTGGCTGATGTCATCGCTATGGCACAACAACTCAACATGACTTCCCGCGCACTGCGAGTGGAAATGGAAGAGCTGTCTAAACTGCGCATGCCCTGCATTCTGCACTGGGAACTGAACCACTTTGTAGTATTGAAGAAAGTACGTGGCAATAAAATTACTCTTCACGATCCTGCGCGCGGGATCAGAGAACTGACATTTAAAGAAGCATCGACTGCCTTCACCGGCGTCGCGCTGGAGTTGGTTCCCTCTTCCACCTTTGAAGTAAAAGAAGAGAAAGAAAGCATCTCCATGATGAAGCTGGTGGGCAGCGTGACCGGCGTAAAGTCTGCCTTTGCTCAGGTGCTTATCCTTTCAATCGCACTGGAGCTTTTCGGCGTCCTCGGCCCCTTCTTTATGCAGTGGGTTATGGATATGGTGCTCGTTTCGGCTGACTACTCTTTGCTGTCGTTGCTCGGTGTGGGCTTTATCATGATCGCCCTGTTTCAGACTATCGTCACAGCCCTGCGCTCGTGGGTCATGAGCTGGTTCTCGAGCCAGCTGAGTGTGCAGTGGACCGTAAACGTCTGCCATCATATGTTAAAGCTGCCGCTGGAATGGTTCGAGTCACGCCACGTCGGAGACATTCTCTCTCGTTACGGTTCGCTTAATACGATTCAAAGTACGCTGACATCCCGTTTTATCAGCACCGTACTGGACGGTGTCATGTCAATCGTCACGGTCGTCATGCTTTTCATTTATAACGCGCAACTGGCGTGGCTGGTCATTGGACTTTTTCTCGCCTATGCACTGCTGCGCTTCATGGCCTACGATCCGGTTCGCCGTGCTAATGAGGAACAAATCATCAGCTCGGCCCGAACCCAATCTTCTCTGCTTGAAACGCTGCGCGGGATCCAGGCGGTCAAAACAAATAATAAACAGGTGCCCCGACTCTCGGCTTACATGAACTTTCTGGTGGATACCACCAATAAAGGCATCGTGTTACAGAAGCTCAATATCCTGTTTGGTTCGGCTCAGGGATTGCTAACCTCAGTGGGTCGGGTGGTGCTGGTCTGGCTTGCTGCGCTGCAGGTCCTGGATGGCAATTTCTCTGCCGGTATGCTGACCGCCTTTATCAGCTTTTCCGATCAATTCATGAGTCGTGGTTCGGGTCTGATCAATGCCATTATCGATTTCCGTATGCTGAGAATGCATGGTGAACGCCTGGCCGATATTGTTCTTTCTGAAACCGAAGCCAGTTCTGAGGGCAATCCTGGTCTGACAGGTAAGGAAACCGACAATGAGCCAGACGTACCGCAGGATATCAAGCTTATCAATATCCGTTTTCGCTATGCGCCGACTGAACCCTGGGTTGTCGATGGTGCCAATCTGGAGATTAAAGCAGGTGAGAGTCTTGCCATCGTGGGGCCATCCGGCCAGGGCAAAACGACGATGGCCAAAATTATTCTTGGCCTGCTGCACCCGGAAGAAGGCACGATCACCGTGGGTGGCATGGACATCACTCAGACGGGACTTGAACATCATCGTAATCGCATCGGCTGCGTAATGCAGGATGACATTCTCTTTTCAGGCTCAATCAGCGAGAACATTAGCTTCTTTGACAACGAGCCCGACCACGCAAAGATTACCCGCGTGGCCCGTGTGGCTCAGATTCATGGCGATATCATGAAAATGCCGATGAATTATCAAAGCCTGGTAGGCGATATGGGCTCGTTTTTATCGGGGGGCCAGCTGCAACGTATCCTGCTGGCGCGCGCGCTCTATCGCGAACCACAAATCCTGGTGCTGGATGAGGCCACCAGTCATCTGGATATCTATAACGAAGCGCAGATCAACAACGCAATTAAGCAGATGAAGATTACCCGAATCATCATTGCACACCGCCCGGAAACTATAC
>Ga0308167_1000187_pt1 | contig 138920 bp, 115 predicted proteins | sample PhyCR1_2_FD_202138 | JGI IMG/M metagenome (GOLD analysis project Ga0308167, IMG submission 202138) | Phyllosphere microbial communities from UC Gill Tract Community Farm, Albany, California, United States - DLSLRC.R1 | ecosystem: Host-associated > Plants > Phyllosphere > Unclassified | place...
CGCAAGCAACTCGCCATCGGGGGCTATGACAGCAGCCACTTCGCAGTGACTGCTCTAGTCGAGAAGTACGACCTGAACCTGTCGACCAATGATGCCAAGGCGCTGCTGCTCGACTGACCAATCCCCTAAAGCCAACCCGCCATCGAGCGGGATTTTTTCGCCTGGAGAAAACCCATGCCCATCACATCGCAGCAACTGCTACAGATCCTCCCTAACGCCGGCCAAGTTGCCGGCTTTTTTACGTCCGGAGTTTGACCATGCCAAGAATTACAGAACAGCCGGGTATCGGCCGAAACCTGCTCGCATTCCTCGACATGATCGCCTGGTCTGAACTGGGCAGCGATTATCTGAAGCGATCGGACGATGGCTACAACGTCATCGTGACCGGAATTGATGGCAAGCTTGAATTATTCACTGACTACAAAGCGCATCCGTTCTCGGGTGGACGGAAGTCCAAACAGATTAACAGCCGCGGGCTCACCTCCAATGCTTCTGGTCGTTATCAGCAAATGTTGAGGGATTGGCCACACTATCGCGATCTTTTGAAACTCCCGGACTTTGGCCCCGTCAGCCAGGACAGGCTCGCGATTCAGCACATCAGAGAGTGCAGGGCGCTACCTGACGTGATCGCGGGGCGAATCGAACCTGCCATCGATAAATGCCGGAACATCTGGGCCAGCCTTCCAGGTGCGGGGTATGGCCAGCGCGAACATCGCCTGCAAGACCTTCTTGCTGTTTACGCCCGGGCGCTGAAGGTGCTGGCATGAGCCCGGCGCGCTGGCTGGGCCTTGCGCTGCTGGTGGCCATTGCTTGTTTTTCCACATGGAAAGTGGACGCCTGGCGTTACGGCAAGCAACTGGCTGACATGCGCAAGGAGTTCGCCGACTACAAAACTGGCATAGCCGCTGCCTCGACCAAAGCCAGCGAGGAAGCCCGCGTGCTTGAGCAGCAACGCCAACGTGACATTGAAAAGGTGCGAGCCGATGCCGCTGAACAGAAACAGAAAGATGATGCTCTTGTTGATTTGCAGCGTGCTGACGGTCACTGGTTGCGCGAACAAATCGGACAACTACTTGCCGGCAAAGCCACCCTCAATACCCGCCTTACCGAGCGAGGCAAGACAATCGAAGATCTTGTCGATCTGCTCGCCGAGTTGCGATCAGAAGCTGATGGATATGCGGGAGAGTTGGCGGCAGCGCTTACAGAAAGTCGTCGGGCCGGATTTGCTTGCGAGGCCAGCTATGACTCCATAGCTGGAAAGCGTTGAAGGGCTGTAGAAGAATGCGCGGGAGGCATGCCTGTGCAAATGACAAGGGCATGAACCCGGCGCTACGCGCGTGTTAATTGCCTTCGTCTTTGGGTGGATCCTTACGCTCAACCCCAATGACTACAGCCTGCTTGATATCGTCATCAAGCACCTTCGCATTTATATGAAGGTAAACAGTGGTCCGCTCCCACTCTGCATACTGAAGGACATCCTTTTTCTCAGAGTCTAGAGTTGAGTCCTCTACGACAGCCTCAAACTCGACGCCAGACCGATGACTCCGAACTTTTACCTTGAACTCCTCAGGGTTTGACGAATCCACACGGACAATTCTATAGTAGCCATCCATTCGCTTTTCAGTTGCTTTTCGTCTTGCGCTTGTGACCAGCTCCTGGGCTACGTCTTGGGTGATCGTAATTTCGCTTACTGTCGCTTGCTCGGCAGTAGAGAAGCCTTTGAGCATTTCAGTCCTAGCATCATATGCTTGACGGCTAACAGCCTCTAAAGCGGGCTGACGAACTAGAAGCTGAGTGAGTAAGCGAGTTCGCTCCGTTTCTTCTTTGGAGTTCTCTTTTATTGTCGACAGCATTTCACGCTGTTCTTCACTCTTCACCTCGGCCATCCGAACGTCTTTACGATAATTCAGATAGTTAGAGAACGAAGATTTGCCCGCCCATAGGACGCCTAGACCCAGAACGGTTACGGCAATTAATTCTGGCGACATGGTTTCAGCTGCCTTTTCGGCGAATTTGAGCAGAACTGCTTGAAAGTCGACTTCAAAAATCGATGATCCTTCTTCGACTTTGACCTCAATTTCAAGCTCATCGCGCTCCTCCTTAGAAAGCTTGCGTGTGTCGTCGGTATTGTATTGAGCAATTGCATAAGATTTATAGACGAGATTTTGCAGCTCGATGAAAGACTTCATCACGCTAGGCGTAATGCTGGATTCAAATTTTTCACCAACCAAGCGCACCTTGAGCTTCGGCCAACCTTCTAGCTCGATTCCGCCTGGAAATTTTGCTCCCTTCAGAAACAGCTCGATTACCTCGAACGCGTCAGCTTCATTTTTTATTGAGATACCTTCAACCATTTTGCGTTTCCCTACGAGTGTTTTTGGTTGGTTTGGCAAGAGCTGTTGGTTCGCTCGATCCTACGTCTGATTGAACAACTTGTAGCGTCGTATGCACTGGATTGCCGCACGGTGCCTTTCTTCAAGTGCGCTGGATGTGGCGCGGCAATATAAGGCAAAAAGCCATCTTCGGGTAGTCATGCAGGGAATGCGGCAGGGCGCAGCTTGCTGAGCGCCGTCAGCGGATGGGGTACGAACGGGAGCTGGTTGCTGCGGTTGGTGCGCGTCGGGGACCTACATTCGTGGTCGGAAAAATTAACATGCCTCTTTGGCACGCATGAAAAGTACGATTTGGAGCGAATCCCGTTATATGGATTTTCAGCGGAGTCTCTCCGTTAATGGCGAAATCAGGGCTTTGCCAGCCTAGCTCCGTGGCGTCCTGGCCAATCGGCCAGCTTGTGCAAAACCGCAAGGCGGCTCGCCTACGACGAAGTCGGGGCAGGGCATTCCGGAAATTTTTCGCTTAAAAGCTGTGTTTTGTAGTAGCTTTATGCCTTCATAGGTACTTATAGACAGAGAAGATTATGACAGTTGATGATGATGTAGCCCTAGTAACGGGCGGCTGTGTTATGGCAGGGGCTGGAGCAGGTGTGGCCGTGGGCGCTGGGTCAGCGGCTGCCGCGGCTGCAAGCTTGGCAGCTTCAACAGTAGCTGCCGGATCGAGTGCGGCTGCGGCGACTGCTGCTTTAGCAACCGCTGGCGGTGGAACCATCGCGGCCGGGGGAGCCGGTGTGGCCGGAGGAGTTGCGACAATCGCATCAACAGCGGCTGCTTCAGCAGTTGTTCCAGTTGTCGGATGGGCGGTAGGTGGTGCGCTTGCTGTAGGCGTTGGAGGCTATCTCGCCTACACCAAATTAATCAAGCCTCGCTTTGGACGGTAAAGTGCTCGAAATTGGTCTAAGCATTTTAAATAATTGTCCGAGTTCATGACGGTAAAGCGTGTCCTGAGTCAGCAGAGAGTAATAGGGGGATTGAATCCCCCCCCAAGTCCGATCGTATTCTGTGTCCTTACCCTGAGCTGCAGACGTTGTTCAAATAGTTTTTTTATAATTGGTTTATGCGGAAAATATGGATTAAAAATTCCTTTTGGCGGGCATGAACTACCTTGGCTTTGTTTTCGTTCGGCAGGACGCTGTGAGAGGTCAGGCAGTAAAGTTATTTCTTTGCTGAAAGTTTGTACCAGTAGAAGTATTTTGTATAGGTGAGATGATGGTGATATCTGACTTATCTTACTGATTTTATTAAGATGCCCTGTTTTTTCTTAATGCGCAATTAATCAGAGTGTAATTTACTTAGTAGCTTAAGGCCTTATAGGTATAAGGTTGTGCTTTAACCAAGGATGAGTGGGCCTAATGAAATATGTAAAGCTGACAATCAACGTTACTACCCTTTTGGTTTTGACTGGATGTATGTCGGCGCAGATGGTATCTGCACCGAATTCTGAATCTGCTTATGCGCCTGTTAACGAAAGCTCTAGGCCGGGGATTGTTAAGTATTTAAATGATGGTGCTGGTTATGTGCGCAAGCAGCGCCGCGATGATGCATACAAACAGATGCATGAAGCTTGCAGTGGTCCATATAGGATTGATGCTGAAGGCTCCAATGTAGAAGGAGGGATAGTAATGAGCTCTGGGTCAGGAACTTTTTGGGCGCAATCTAATTACTGGTACATCCAATTTTCATGTATCTAGTATATGTGAAGAAAACCTGAAGGTTCACCGTTTTAGGGCTCATGTTCTCGCTTCCACCCCTTAATTTCTGGCGAACGTGGTGTCTAGGCTACAAGTGATATGCTTGCTATTCACTGATAAGGTCGCAAGCAACTCAAGGACTGCGTGACTCTCTCACGCACCTATAGGCATCTATGGCTATTCGATTGCAGCGAGCGCCAGAGACAACAGCCATAATCCAAGGGTTTACCATGCTCCTGCGGGCATGGGGTGCTAGGCGGGTAGGGGCATGCCGTTAGATTTCAGATTGTGGACTGGGCTCAAAAATATCGTTAGAGAAGTCTAATACCCAGTCGCCTTTTTACTTGTGCTCAACTGTCGGGATATGCTTGCGGTGTATTGGCGTTCCAATAATCGTAGACCTGTTTTGCGAGATCGGTGACTTTGACGCTGCTTTTACCGAAGGAACCCTGTTCCGTTTCAGTGAGGTGGACGATGAGGTGATCTTCTACATAGTCTTTTTCGACATAATCGGGCATTACATATCCGGTAAATTCGACTGTTTGGACAGAATCATGTTGTTTCCATTTGGCTTCAAAGTGCTTCACTCCGTTTGCAATGTGCGAGGTGATTCTAAGTATTGGGGTGCTTGAGCGGATTTCTGTTCTCCTTTTTTTGTCTTTATAGTAGTCAGGATGAATCCAATCTACGATATGTTCTGCAGTGACAAAAAAGTCAAACGCTGCATACTGGTCTTGTGGGGACTTTAGAACTCGCGCAAGGTCGTACTCCAGCTTCTTCACGAGATCTCGAGGGGCTCGTAGTTCGGCAAATCCTTTGAAATTACTCACTGTAGGTCCTTTGCAAGATTTGGTGGAAGGGCGAGCTGTAGCCAGCCCCAGCGGGGCTTTACTCCTAGCTTGTGCGACGACTCATTCTGGCCTGAAGGCAAAGTGTAATGGTCAATTAGTTCCTGACAATCTTTCCAGCCTTCACTTCGTCCGCCAACATCGTTAACTGATCAACATGCTCATGAAGCTTTGCGATTTTTGCCATAGCCATCAGGAACTCGGGTTCAGCGTAGCCTTTAGCTTCCCGGAACAGATCTTGCGCGGCGTAATCGAGAGCGAAGGCTGCTGCTTTCAGGTGCCTGCGTAGCTCTTCGTTGGGCTTGGTGAGAGGCATGGTGTGCGGTTCCCGTATGTCGCAATCAATCCAGTATCACTAAAAACCATAAGTGAACTCAAGGTGCGGCATGCAGCTGCGAGTGTCGGGTACGAGGTGTTTGGCAGTGGTATGAGCTTTGGGTTTTGTGCTTTGGCAGGACGCCTGGGGAGGGTCGAAAAAGGAGAATTGCGGAACAGCTTTCAGAATTGCGGAACAAAAAACAAAGGGCCTGCACGCGAATCGCGTGCAAGCCCTTGATTTGTTTGGTGCCCGAAGCCGGAATCGAACCGGCACGTCCTTTCGAACGGGGGATTTTAAGTCCCTTGAATAGCGTTAAATACTTATGGCGCTTTTTACCCTGCGGAACGCCTGGATACGTGAGAAAAGCCTCAGTGACTTTTCGAGTGACATCGCTACTCGGTATCCAGCAGCGTTGGGCGTCGTTGCAGCGAGCGCCTGTTGCTGGAGTCCCGTATTTACTGGCGCTAAGTAAGTCCAGCTTGAATGGGGTACTAGGAGGCGATGTGTAAGAGCGTTAGAGCCTGAGTCGAGAATGAGTCTTGTTAGTACTGCTTTAAATTCCGATAGCAAAATAAAAATTTCTTCTCTATTGATTGCGATCCATGTGCCCTATTAAATATCACGCTTATCTAGCGCAATGAAATCTGTGAATAATATGTCAAAAGGATCCATAGTTACGCTAAATGATATTCCTTTTCTTAACCTGTCTCAGGCAGGAGGGAAATTTTGCCGTACGTTAACCTTCTTTGTTGGCGGCGAATGGCGGCTGTGGATTCCCTTAGGGGATGGGCGAGTTGTCGAGAGCCATGGCTGGCCTGCAGAAGGATATTACTTCGGGGAGGCTGCCGAGCGGGAGTCAGACATATATCTGCATTTTGTCGACTTTATAGCGCAAAAGGCAAGTTATACCGAAATCAGCAAGCCATTTATTGGGTTGACTGATGATTTCTGCGATCTTGCGGCTAGCTTGGCAAAGATCTCAAATATACATAAAACAAGAGATCTACTTGCTTCTGGTGATACGCGTATGGTCGTAACTGAAGTAGAGTATTTTTTTTCAATTTGTCGAAGTTTAATTGATTTGTTTCAGGAAATTGCTTGTAAGCTTTGGGATAAGTTGACTCTGTATTCAAGTTGCTTGCCAGTAAAGAAAGCTTTACGTAAATCATTTCGTGAGATGGTTTTGTATGAAGGGCGATTAGTAGAAAAAGAAGAGCTGCAAGCTAGATTTGGGCTGCCTGGGCCATGGGCGGATTTTTACCTTAGGCATGCTGAGTTCTTTCTGCAAATCAGGAAGTTCCGCGATAATATCGTCCACAGCGGCTCGCAAGTTCAAACAATTTTTTTCAATGAAAACGGCTATCTTGTTAATTTAAATTTCAAGCCATTTGAAGATATGAAGGTTTGGAGAGAAGCCGATAAGGGAAATAATGACTTGGTTCCGCTTATGCCGGCGCTTGGTATGGTTGCATTTAAAACTCTTCTAGTGTGTGAAGATTTTTCAACCATGATGGAAGGCTCCTTTGAGTTTTCCGAACCGCTCGCTCCGGGGATGAGGCTGTACTCGCGGGGGTATTTTGATGAGCATTTTGTCGCGGTGATGAAAGATGCACGACAGCGATATATTGAGTTTTATCAAGATGGGGTTAGCGGGTGAGCTATTTTGGGTTTGTGTTCGATCGGCAGAACGCAGTGGGAGGAGGCTAAAGCCTCAGTGACTTTTCGAGTGACATCGTTACTCGTTGCCCAGCAGCGTTAGGCGTCGTTGCAGCGAGCGCCGGTTGCTGGAGTCCCGATTTACTGGCGCTGAGTAAGTCCAGCTTGAATGGGGTGCCAGGCGGTAGTTTGAGGTCGGCAGGAAATCAGGGAGGGGAAAACCAGTTGCCCGTTCTGGCTGTGATTGGACGGACTGAGTGACACCCTATTTGCTGAATTTGCTTAGAATCCTGATGGCTGCTGAAGTTTTGCTTAAGCAATGCGATGGTTTGATCTAACTATTTGAAATATATAGGGTTTTAAGGTTGATCGACACGATCCATCATGGGTGCCACGCTGAAGCGCCGGGACAGCTCTGAGCCAGTGTTTACGCGGGATGTAGCTGTTTTTTCTACCATTTTGCTCTACGTGTTTAAGGCGTGTATTAGGGTGTTTCAGGGCGTTTTTGGGGCTCGGTGGTACGATGTACCACTCAAAACTGTCGCGTACCACTCTCGATAGGGCGACCATCAGGGCAAGAAAACTGGCAGATGGGACGGTGAGCTATACGGCTCAAATCCGCATCAAGCGCGACGGAGTGCAAGTCTACCAAGAGAGCCAGACTTTCGCCCGTAAACAGGCCACCCAAGTGTGGGCGCGTAAGCGCGAGACGCCGTTGGATGAGCCCGGCGCGATCGAACAGGCCGCCGCAAGAAATGGAGTGGGATATGCCGCGTGTGGCGAGTGTCTCCGGGCACCTGTGCGGTAAGGGCGTCCGCTATTTTTTTGGGGGGGGGAATGGCACGAAAAGATATTGAAAGCGCCCGTTCAACTGGGCGCTCTGAGAGGGTCGATACGGCAAACCCATAATGGTCAGCCGAAGATTTCGTCAAGGCCAAGCCAGCTAGCGATGTGTTGGCGGGGTTGTTCGGCAACGCCCAGGTAAAGGAAATGCTCAAACCGAAGCGCGGACGGCCAAAGTCGGCGACCACCAAAAAGCACGTCAATGTTCGCCTTGATTCGGACGTACTGGCTCAATTCAAGGCATCTGGTCCTGGTTGGCAAACCCGGATGAACGCAGCCTTGGCTGACTGGCTCAAAACACATACACCTGATGAACTGAAGGCCTAAGCCCGGGAAAAGGACGCACCAGTGCCTCCGATCTGCCTACGTTGTCGCACTACTGAGCCGCCCATGAGGCGGCTTTTTGTTATCCACCAGAAAGAAGGTGGACACTTTCACAACATGCTGGTAGAGACTCCCTTGCTAAGCGCCCCGTATTTAAACCTCAATAGACATTCTCGTAAGGAAGCCCGACGTAGTTTTCCGCCAGACTTTTTCTGCCGACTTCTGATGAAACGAAGTAGTCCAATTCTGTCTGCTGTATTCGCTGACTAAAATCGTCCATGCCTGGTAATTTATGGAGCATAGACGTCATCCACCAAGAAAAACGCTCTGCTTTCCAGACGCGTTTGAGGCAGATTTGTGAGTAGCGCTCGATGAGGTCTGTGCGGTCTTCTTTATAAACTTTTAGAAGGATTCGATAGAGTGTACTAACATCACTGGCCGCTAAATTTAATCCTTTCGCGCCAGTGGGGGGAACGATATGTGCAGCATCTCCTAACAAGAACAGTCTGCCATACTGCATGGGCTCAACGACAAAGCTTCGGAGGGGCGCAATACTTTTCTCAATCGACGGGCCAGTTTGCAAGCGCGCTGCCACCTCTTCGGGCAGGCGACTTTTAAGCTCTGCCCAGAATCGCTCATCAGGCCAGTCTTCAACCTTTTCATTGGCATCCACTTGCACATAATAACGTGTCCGGCTGGGCGAGCGCATGCTGCATAGAGCGAACCCACGTTCGTGTCGGGCATAGATGAGTTCTTCATCCACTGGCAGAGTATCCGCCAGTACGCCTAGCCAGCCAAATGGATAAATGCGCTCATAAATCTTTAATTTATCTGCGGGTATCGACTGGCGAGATATACCGTGGAACCCATCACAGCCGGCGATATAGTCACAGTCAATTCTTACCGTCTCTCCATTCTTTATAAAAGTGACATAGGGGTTGTCAGTGTCCATGTCGTGCGGCGTGACTGCATCAGCATCGTAAATAGTTATTCCGTCTGTTTGACTGCGGGCATCCATAAGGTCACGCGTGACTTCAGTTTGTCCATAAACCATGACCGTTTTCCCGCCGGTCAGTGATTTGAGATTGATGTGCTCACTACGACCATCGAACGCGATTTTAAAGCCGTCGTGAACTAACCCTTCCTTCTCCAGGCGATCGCTCACTCCCGCCTCACGCAGTAAATCCACGGTGCCTTGCTCCAACACTCCGGCGCGTATGCGGGACAGGATGTATTCGGGGTTCTTGCGTTCAATAATGATGTTATCGATGCCCGCTCGCTGGAGTAGATGACCGAGAAGAAGGCCGGATGGCCCTGAGCCGATAATTGCGACTTGAGTTTTCATTGTGATTTTCCGTCGTCAGCTCCCTGGAACCGTGTGGGGTATGGGAGTGTGATTGTTTTTATCTCCTGTATTTTCAGTGACAAAGTCGCGGATAAGAAGGTAATATCCATTCAATTACTTGGACTTTTGAATGATTTGCTGTGGCGATCCCAATGGTGAAAAAATCTGATGCCGGGGTACCGGCGTTCAAGCTGTATGGTGAGACGGCGTCCTGGCCCACCCCGGATTTAATGCATTGTGAGTCCATACCAGAGCGCAGCAAACTTCACGATTGGGAAATCAAGGCGCATCGACATGTCGATTTGATGCAGTTGCTCTATGTACAGAGAGGTCATGCAGTACTTAAAGTTGAGGAAACTATTGTCCACGTCGATCGGCCTATGCTGCAGGTAGTTCCCGCGATGAACATTCATACCTTTAAGTTTTCCCAAGACATTCAGGGGCATATCCTGACATTTGCGCAACCGTTGTTGCAGGAATTGTCCTCGGCACTTGAGGGGGGCTATCTGTATAAAAACGGCTGTTACGACGTTGGGGAGGATGCTGCGCACCTCGATATGCTGTTCAACGCAATCAGTATCGAATATCGGCAAAAACGACCAGGGCGGCAACTGACATTGCACTCATTGATCAATTTGCTGATGGTTTGGATTCTCCGTAAAAACTCCGAAGAAGCGCAGAGTTACCTAAATACGACTGAGCGCAGCCTGATACATCTCCAGGGTTTTGTGTCCATGCTTGAGCATCGCTACCAGGAACATTGGCCCATCTCGCGATATGCCTCGGCGCTGGGAATAAGTGCTAACCATTTAAATGCCTTGTGTCGGCGCCTAGGCGGGCAGTCGGCCTTACAGATGATCAACGAAAGACTTTCGCTCGAAGCGAAACGGTGCCTCATATACACTGAAATGACTATAAATCAAATTTCTGACAGCCTTGGTTTTTCTGATCCCGCTTATTTCTCTCGATTTTTCAAACGCTCTTGCGGTGTTTCACCAAAAGCATTTCGCTCCGCGCGGTGAACTGATTCGTTTGATATTGATGACACGGATAGCCGACGTCATGACGCCGGTAACCTTCCCTGAAAAAAGTACGCATCACATAGGCCGGCCCTCTCAGGTCATCAGTATTACGAAGTGCTATACAAACACTTTATGGGGCTGTTTGTTAAAAACAAATCAGCAGAAAGCTCCACTGCATCACTTAAGCCTCCAACGGACTTTTTGCACCCGCACGCGGCAGGGTGAATAAGTTATCTTGCCGGGCTGTCAATCTGCTCGATCACGCAGGGACGTCAATGCTGAGCGTATACGTATCACAAGGTCAGCCACTTACGTGCGACCCATCGGAGCCGGTGGTGCCGTGGTGGAGCTTTACCAAAACTGTCCTGGCCGCTACCGCCTTGGCTTTGGTGCGCGATGGGCGGGTCGGTTTGGACGCTTCGGTGGGTGATCAGCCCTTCACATTGCGCCAATTGCTTCGACATGAGGCAGGGCTCGCCGATTACGGTGAGCTTGCCGATTATCACGCTGCGGTGGCTAACCATGAGGCCGCATGGTCAGCAGACGAAATGATGCAGCGTCTTGAGGGGGCCCGGCTTCGTTATGCCCCCGGCACCGGATGGCGCTATTCGAATGTGGGTTACTTGCTCATCGGCAGGCTTATTGAGCAGGTGACTGATTTGTCGCTTGCAGAGGCCGTGAATCGATACGCATTAACGCCTTTGGGCCTCGAGCATGTTCGCTTCGCCAAAACGCCCGCGGACTTGCGCGATACCCACCTTGGCAACCCATCCCATTATGACCCTGGCTGGGTTTATCACGGCTTGCTGATCGGCCCCCTCTCGCAGGCAGTGCTTTTTCTCGACCGGCTTTTCGCGGGGCATCTACTGGCTCCAGGCTTGCTCCAGGACATGCAGTCAGCCAAAGCATTGGGTGGCCCGATTCCAGGCCGTCCATGGGTATCACCGGGTTACGGCCTGGGGGTGATGCGGGGCTCGATTGAAGGTGGCTTTACCCTCTGCGGCCACTCAGGTGGCGGGCCTGGTAGCGTGATTGCCGTTTACCGCCTCTGCGCCGGCGACGCATCGGCCTGTTGCGCTGTTTTTGACGCGGGTACCCGCGAGGGGGCCGTCGAATCCCTCGTTGTCGGGCGACTAACAGCCGCTTTGCACTAGTCGGATAAGGTCGCCAGAGCCGCGCAATCGACAACGGGACGAGATCATGCGCGCGGCTTGACAGCGATCTGGCCGGTGCCTAGGATGCGCATCTTTCAACCTACCTATCGGTAGGTAGGTGATTGGTTTTCCACTGGAGAATGTGTGTATGGGTCGTTTAGACACGGTGCCAGTCAAACTGGCAATTAGCCTCGGGATGATTGGTGCGCTGGGTCCGTCTGCTGTTGATATGTATCTGGCAAGCCTTCCGGAGATTGCCCGAGAGTTTTCTGCAAGTTTCACCCGTGTTCAGCTCACGCTGACCTTTTTCCTGTTGGCCATGGGCGCGGGCCAGTTGATCTTCGGGCCGATTGTGGATGCCTATGGCAGACGCCGCCCACTCTTGGCAGGGCTGGTGATCTTCACCCTGTGTTCGTTAGGGGCGGCCTGGGCACCGACCTTGCAAGCGCTTATTGCGTTCCGTTTTGTTCAAGGGTTGGGCAGTGCACTCACGCTTGTGGTGATTATGAGTATGGTGCGGGACGTCAGTCAGGGGGTTACGGCAACGAAGCTGTTTGCGTTGCTGATGACCATTGAAGGAGTCGCGCCGATTCTGGCCCCTGCCTTGGGCGGCGTGATCGATACACATTACGGCTGGCGCGCCGTCATGCTGGTGCTGGCGGGCCTTGGTCTGATCGTGACCTGCAATAGCTTTCTGAGCCTGCCCGAAACCCTCGCGCCGGCAAACCGTGAACCCCTGCGGTTTGGTTCTGCCTGGCAGAGTTACCTGGCCATTCTTCGCGACGGGAAATTCTTGCGGCCTACTCTGGCGGTAGCGGCGGTGTTTTTCTTTCTGTTTGCCTACATTGGCGGTGCCACCTTTATCTATCAGGAAACCTACGGCCTCGACGCCAGCGCCTTCGGCCTGCTGTTTGGCCTCACCGGCATTGCCGTGCTGGTCGGGGCTACGGCGGCGGGCAAGTGGGTTGAACGATTCGGCTTGGCTACCCTTTCTCGGGCCGGTGTCGCCTGCATGGCCATGGGGGCGGCCGTCACGCTGCTGGCGGTGGTGGCGTCACTGGGCTTGGTGGGCGTGGCGTCAGGTGTGGCCCTTTCTTTGTTCGGCCTGGGTATTGCTGAATCGACGCTGATGTCATTGGTGATGTCTTCGCAAAAACGCGCACTGGGCTCCACCGCCGCGTTGCTCGGTGCGATACAACTGTCGGTATCATCATCGGCCACCCCTATTTCCGCGTTGGTGTTGGCTTACGGCCCGTTTGGCTGGGCAATGTTATTGATGATCAGCGCGTTGCTGGTCTGCCTGCTGACCCACATCAGCTTGCGTGACCGCTCCGATGAAATTATTGAGACAGCAGGGCATAACTAAGTGAAAACGATGACCACACATGAGCTTTCTTCCAGTGCCGAACGCATCGCTGACATTGCGATGCGCCAATTCGCCGACAATGGGTATGACGCCGCTTCGCTGAACGATATCGCCACCGAGGCCGGTATTCGCAAGGCATCTTTATATGCGCACTTTTCCAGTAAGGACGCGCTGTACTCCGTTGTTCTCGGGCTCGCGCTGCGGGCCGAACATACGTACGTGGAGGCTGATTTTACCCGGGCCAAACGGGTCAGTGCGGTACCCGGTGAACGCTATCTGGTCAACTTGCACCCTCGCTTTGTCGAAGCGGCGTCGTTGCGTTTCCTGTTACGTGCTGCCTTTTACCCACCGGCAACCGTAAGGCCAGCCGTCACGGCAGGGTTCAATGAATACTTGAACACGTTACGCGCTCATTTTCTCAGCACCCTTGAGCAGGCTTACCCGCATAGCCTGTCGGAGGCATTGGCGCTTACGGCTGAAACGTATATGGCCTTTATCGACAGCCTTCATGTTGACCTTATTTATGGGCATCAGGACAACTACCTGCGTCGGCTCGACGCGGTGTTGCGGGTGCTCAACAACACGTACGCAACCACGATGAGGCCGCGCGTCGATGAGTGAGGTGGCCGTCGGATTCGTGATAACGGGAACACTCATCGTGTTCGGGATCATCTACCACTGCGTTGATTGGCGAAGCCGTCAGCAGGGTGAACTCGAACTGAAGACTCACTGTCAGGGCAAAGAACGTGCATCAACCAAACAGCTTGATTGAAGATTTGCAGGCGCGTGGTTTTATCCATCAAGCCACTGACCTGTCGGGGCTGGCCAGCCATTTGGACCAGACCCCACGGACTATTTACCTGGGGTTTGACGCGACCGCCGACAGTTTGCACGTGGGGCACCTGCAGGGCTTGATGCTGATGCGTCGGTTGCAGCAAGCCGGGCATCGTCCCATTCTGTTGATCGGTGGGGCCACCACCCGTATTGGTGACCCCAGCTTTCGGGATGAAAGTCGTCCGATCCTCACGCAGGCCCAAATTGATACCAACATCGCCAGCATCACGCGTACGTTTGCACGCTACCTCACCCTTGGCGAGAACCACGGCGTGGTCGTGGATAACGCCGCCTGGCTTGATGATATTGGCTACCTTGAGTTTCTGAATGACGTAGGCCGTTACTTTTCCATCAACCGGTTACTGACATTTGACGCCGTGCGGCAGCGGTTGGACCGCGAGAATTCGTTGTCTTTTCTGGAGTTCAGCTACACGTTGCTGCAAGCCCATGACTTCACTGAACTGGCCAAGCGTTTTGACTGCACCGTTCAACTGGGCGGCGCTGATCAGTGGGCCAATATCATTAACGGCGTAGAACTGGGTCGTCGCCGTGACGGGCGCGAACTCTTTGGCCTGACCATGCCGTTGCTGGCGACCGCTGACGGCAAGAAAATGGGCAAGAGCTTGAGCGGTGCCGTTTGGTTGGATGGCAACCGATTGTCGCCGTTTGATTTTTGGCAGTTCTGGCGTAATTGCGATGATCGCGACGTGCGTCGGTTTCTCGCGCTGTTTACTGAGCTGCCGCTGGACGAAATTGATCGATTGTCGAGCGTCGAAGGGGCAGCGCTCAACGCGGCCAAAACAGTTCTGGCCAACCATGTCACCGCATTGGCTCATGGTGACGAGGCCGCCGCGCTGGCCTGTTCCGCGGCTCAGGCCGTATTTGGCGAGGGCGGGCACGTCAATGACTTGCCTGTGTTTCCCCTGGAAAGAGCGCAATTGGTACAAGGCCTGACGGTGGCATGCGCGCTGGTCGGCAGTGGTCTACAACCGTCGCTGGGCGCTGTGCGGCGCTTGGCCAAAGGGGGCGGTTTAAAACTTGACGGAACCACCCTGCACTCAGGGGACGAACTGTTGGACCCCGCGCAGTCCCAGTGGCTGGTCAGCCTTGGAAAAAAGCGCCATCTACGCTTTGAAGCCCCAGGCTGATAACGACCCGCGAGGGTCGATGGGGCGGCACCGGCGTTGATGTGGCCGACGAGGCTCACCGGTGGTGTCAGCCCTGTCGGTCAGGCGGGTTCTGACAGGCTGCGACGCTTGGGTAAGGGCGGCACACCCGCATCATTTTATGTTTGGGTTCAAAGCCGTGAGCCAGCATGCAGCGTTGCGCTTTGGCGGTGTCGCCAATGCTGGCGACAGCCTGGTTCGACCCGAGCGGTTTTGGATAGCCGCAGGCGTACATCACCGGCAGCGCCTCGCGGTTATTGGCCACTTGGAACGAGAAGTGAAGGGGCGCGCCTGCCTTTCGCCAAGTGACTTGCATGTCTTCATACCGGCCAGAATCGGGATTGATCGGGTAGAAGCCTTCATCGGCCTCAAAGGGCAATGCTTCGAGTTCGGCCACCGTCAGCGGTCGTCCCAGGCGTTCTTCGACGCAGGCCGGTACGTGCTTCATGACCTGGCAAAATTCGAAGCCGTCTTTGCGCGTAAAGCCCAAGCGTTGCATGCACTGAAATTGCAGTACCCGTTCGTTGGTCGGGTAATGGTTCATGGAGTACCCAACCGGTTCGCCACAGTCGGCCATCGCCGTTTTAACCGCCTCGACTGACGTGGACGTGCGTTGCCACTGGGTGAACTCGGCTGAGGGCGGGCAACCGGTGAGCAAAAACAATGATCCGATCAGAGCGGGGAAGGTCATGAACTGACGTTTGCGCAACATGGCGATCCTTAAGGGCGGTCGGGGTACTTTGTAAGGTAAACCGCTTGGCTGACGGGTGTGAGTTGCCCACTCGCAAGAGCACGCCGATCACATCGCGGGGCTCATGGGTCAACCGGCAGGTGATGGGTAGCCAGCACTGCCAGCGGGCCTTTTATGACAGCAGAACAATTTATGACAGCAGAACAAGGGTGGCCGTTTCGAGCAGCACGGGGCGCACCAGAATCTTGTAGCTGTCGGCATCGAAAGCTTGCCCCGTCAGTCGTGGGGCTTGTCTGGCGTCGGCCTCGCAGGCGTAGCTGCCAATATAGCGCCAGCTGTCCACGACGTGATACGCCTCCAGCTCGGCATGCCGTTCGTACAAGGCGATTGCGCCCGGGTACGGCCAGTGATGCACGGCCCAGCCCTCCAGTGCGCTGAGCAGCCGTGCGGTGTGTGCCTCATGGCTTTCTGCGCCTTTGCAGGCTCCGGCACATTTGCCAATTTGAGCCCTGAAACAGCCCCGTCCCGCCGATTTATCAAGGCCCAGCAGGGCATGGCAGAGGCGGTGTTCATCGGCAATCAGCATTAGCGCTTCAGTGGCCATGCGCCGGTTACGGAACAGGCCGTAGAGCTGAAGGCCTTCACCCATAGCGGTGGTGTCGATGATCTCCAGCACACCGTCGCGCAGGTGCAGTGAGCACAGCCGTTGCTGGCGCCGCAGTCGCTTGTTCTTCAAGGGTTGCAGTTCTTTGATTAACCGGGACTCAAGCAGCAGGGCACCGATTTCCCCGGCGGTTTGCTGATACTCAATGCGGTGGGCCTGGCGCAGCAGCCTGGCTTCTTCGGGCGCGCGCAGGTGGGCCAGCAAGCGGCTGCGAATATCGATGCTTTTGCCGATGTAGAGCGGGATCGAGTCGCCTTCTGCGTAAAAGAAATACACCCCCGGCGCGCGCGGGGCGGCCTCGACCTGAGCGCGCAGGTGCGCCGGGTATTCATACGTCAGCTCAGGACGAGCAGTGGGAGCGGGCATGCGGCGAACCTTATGGCTGAATCGGCAGGTCACGAAGTTGTGCGCCTGCCATTTTACGGCCAGGCACTGCAGTTGACACCACAGCGCCTGACAGGGTTCCAGGCCATTCAGCGTACCGGGACCAGGGCTATGCCAGGCCATGGCCCCCGTGTTTCGAGCCGAGGCGCGTCACGCGCAGGGCGGTAAAAAAGCCCAGCAACGACGCGCATGCAAACACGCCAAACAACCAGCCTGCCGCGTTGGCAGTCCCGGTGATGCCTGCGGGGTCCGTCAGGCCGGCAATGTTCGCCACCATGCCGGCCAGCGCCGCCCCCAACGCAGTGGCAAACAACTGCACGGTGGTAATGGACGCCGCGGCCAGTTCTTGCTCGCCCGCTGAGGCGACCCGAAGCACACGCGTCAGCAAATGCGGCCAGGCCAGCCCCACCCCCAAGCCGATGGCCACCAGGGCCACGCAAAGGGGGGCAATCGCCCACCCGCCGCCGTCGCTTTGGGCGGGCATTAACACCGCCAGCGCCACCATGCCGCCCACCCCAAGGACCGGGCCGGCAAGTATCGCAAGGTTGATGGCTTTACCGCGCGCCCCGGCGCTGGCGATTGACCCTAATGTCCAGCCGGCTGCCATGAGCGCGGCCAGGTAACCGGCGGCAAGCGGCGATTGCTGGTGCAGAACCTGAAGGAACAGCGGCACGAAAATTTCGCTGCTGGTCACGGTGATCGCCAGCAGTGACAGGGTCGCATACAGCGCGCCCAGGGCGGTCGTCATGCGCAATGCGCCTTCAGGCAGCAGCCTGTAGCGGGCGCGGTTTTCAGTGGTAATCAGCAACGCCGTGAGCACGGCAGCCCCCACAAGCCCCCCGATACCCCATGACAGGCTTGTGGACACGCTGGCGGCCGAGATGACCAGCACCGCAGCGATCAGCAGCGCAAGTTGAGTGACTGGCAGCGGCGAGCGTTCATTCTTGCCCGCGTGGCTTTTGGGCAACACGACCACCGCCAGCAAGACAAAGAGCGCCGCCACGGGGATCAGTGACCAGAACGCCGCTCGCCACAGACCCAGTTGCGCAAAGATGCCGCCCACAGCAGGCCCGATCAGCGTCGCCACCCCCCACATACCGGAGATCAAGGCCATTGCACGTGGCCATAGGGCTTCGCTGAAGACCAGGCGGATCATGGCATACGACAGCGCGAACAGAAAACCGCCCCCCAGCCCCTGAACAATACGCCCGGCCAGCATCACCGGCATTGAAGGGGCGAAGGCGCACAGGCACGTGCCCAGCGCAAACAGCAGCGTCGCCAACACGTAGGCACCCCTTGGGCCCGCACGCATCAGCAGCCTCGACGACAGCGCCGAGCCGAGGATGGAAGCGGTGACAAACAGCGTGGTGTTCCAGGCGTAATAGTCGATGCCGCCGATGTCCCTGACGACCGAGGGCAGAATGGTCGTGGCGATATAGACATTGATCGCATGGAGCACGACGCCGCCGGCCAGGGCGAGCGAGCGCACTCCGTTGCGGCCAGACAGCAGGGCGGCCCAGCCCGGTGGTGTGTCGGTGTGCAAAGAGGGGTCAGAAGGCGTGTGACACTTATCCATGTTGGCTCCGGTTGTGGTGTTCACCCGCAGCCGCGAGTGAAGGCTTGCAAAGGCTAGCCGACCCACCTTATAAGACCTCATGTATAGCTGAGGTCAAGAGCGAGTAAAGCCCCATGATTGATGTGCGCGTGCCACTGTCGGTGGGTGAGTTAGCCCGCCGAGGCGGTATCACCATTGCCACCGTCCACTTTTACGATGCCAAAGGCCTTATTCATGGGCAGCGCAGCGCTGGCAATCAGCGTCGTTATGCCCGGGACACGCTGCGGCGTATCGCAATTATCAAGATCGCCAAACGTGCGGGTATCCCGTTGGCTGCCATCAAGGCGGCACTGGATGCGCTGCCGTCCGGGCGGCCTCTGACGGCAAAAGACTGGGCCCGTCTCTCAACACACTGGAGGGACCTGCTGAGCGAGCGGATTCACCGCCTCACCCAGCTTCGTGATGAACTCGACGGGTGCATCGGCTGCGGTTGCCTGTCCCTGGAGGACTGCCCGCTGCGCAACCCGGGTGACCAGTTAAGTGGGCTTGGAGCCGGTGCGGTCCTGCTCGAAAAAGACAGTGCACCCGCAGGGTGAATGGCGATGAGGCACTCTGCTTTCAGATCAGCAGCGCGGATTGCGCCTCAGGTACCTGACCGCTCACGCCCGGGCGTTTGCCCTGGGCCTTACCTTAACGGCCGGCTTTTAATGTTTCCAACATCGCCTGCGCGGCCAGGGCGTGGACTGTGCGGGTGGGGTGCCATTCATCCCAATAATAATGCGTGTCTGGCTGCTCACACACGGGCATGACCTGCGGGTAGGTGGCTTGGCAGGGGGTGTCCAGGTCCTTCAGCCCGGCAGCAGCGGGTGCCGCGCGAAGCGCGTTGCTAAAGGCCAGGTGGTCAAAGTAACTCAGGTTGACGTGATGTTTGTTCGCCAGAGTCTTTAGCATACCGGGCAATTTTTCTTCGAGTGCCTGTTGGTATTCGCTGGCGTTGCCGATCTGATTGCCCTGTACCACCGCCGGTACATGGCTCAAATCGGTAGTCCCCACGACCATCATGTGCCTGGCACCTGCGGCAATCAGCGTTTCCACGGCCTGTTGGATGTTTGCCACACTGTTCTGGCTGAGTACGGCAATCGGTTCGGGGTGCGAGAAGTCGGCCCATTCAAAAAAGTCGTTGGCCGAGATGAAAATGAAGTAGAGCGCATTCGGATCTGCCTTGTGTGTGCTGGCGGCATTCAGGTGATCTGCAATCTGGCCCGACACGCCGGTGTCGCGTGCGGGCGACATCCAGGCGTAGTAGTTGCCGTTACCGCTTTTGGCACCGCCTATGGCGTAGTCGGTCAACGGGGTGTTCAAAGCATCGGCCAGGCTTTCGACAGCGGTGGGGCCATTGCTCCAGCGTCCTTTCCAATACAACGGGCCAGGCAGTACCTGCGCCTCTTTGACTTTCTGTGTGGCCAGTGACTGCGTAAAAACCTGCCCCGCGCCATTGTCTGAGTAGCTGTCGCCAAACGCATACAGGTGGTCGTAGCCGAGGGCGGCAAATGGGGTGGATGCGGTCAGTGTCAACAGTGCGGCCAAGCAAGCGCGTCGAGTCATTGAATGTCTCCCGGGTGTTCGCTTAGCGTACCGAAGGCGAGGTTTTCACCTTGCTACCGTTGCGACGTGTGTTTAGCCGGGCGCGCAACAATTGTCCTGTTCGCGACAACACGGCGGCCGGAGGCTGACCGTCGGGCCGCTGCCCGGCCTGAGCTTAAAGTGGAGCGTATCCACTCCACGCGGCAATGTGAGTGGAGTGAGTGCGATCCATTTAATGTGGAAATGGCACATTGCTATCGGTACGATTTGTCCATCGCAATCGGAACGATCGCCATGCAAAACAGACAATCAGAGGCACCGGCCAAGCGCCTGGGGCGACACTTCAGTGAAAACCTGAGCGCAGTGCTGGCCGTCGCCGGCAAGCAGCGCGACAACGGTGCGCCGGGTCCGATGACGGCCACCTGGCTGCAGCAGCAGACGGGCGTTGCCCGCAGCACGCTGCGGGCGCTCAAGTCACCGACCGGCGATGCCGTGGCCAACCCTGACCTCGACACGCTCGACCGCATTGCCCAGGTGTTGGGCGTGCCGCCTGCCTTTCTGCTGATGCGCCCACAAGACTGGGTGATGCTAGGCAATGCCCTGGACGATATCCCGGAGTACCTGGCGGGCGCTACGAAACTGCAGCGTGAGGGGCAGCTTGACAGCCGAAGCCCGATAGAACGGGTGCTGCGCGAATGCAAGCTACACCCCGATGCTCGTCCGCCGGGCGTCGGGGCCTCTGCTGAAGTCAGGGTGGCCAATGCGCGGGACGAATGGCGTCGGCGCAGTTGCCTGAAACTCAATGCCTTGATGCTTCGTCAGGTGCGCCGGGCGAAATCGCGGGTGGCGCTGGCCGCCATCGCCGGTGCCTGGGTCGGCCGTAGCACCCCCCATGATCCGATTGATGAACACTCACCCCAGCCTCTCCAAGAAGGAAGCGAACTATGTCAATGATTCACGATGACAGCCTGGCAGACGTGCTGATGGGCGCGAGCGCCGACGATGTGCGCTTGCTGATTGACGTCATCACCGACAGCGGCAAGGGCCGGGTGTCGTTGTCCGCATCGGTGTGCGGCACCCTGAGTGCGGCGAAGGAGGGCGAGGTCAGCGAATTTGTGCGTGCGTTGGTGGCCGAGGAACTCTCGCGCTTTGGTGGCAACTCGCTGATGAACATGCTGCGCGGCGGCAGCGGCGTGCCGTACAAGGAAATGCTCACGGATGTGGCCAGCCATGTGGGTGTACCCAAGTGCGCCACGGCCAGTTGCGCGGACCTGGAAATGGCGATCATTGGCAAAGTCGTCGAACAGTCGCTTGAGCGCATGAGCGAGGAAGACAAGGCCACCTTTTTCGAGTCAGTGGGCGGGAGTTATCGGTCGGGCATGGGGACGGTTGCCCTTGCCGCGTTGGTCAGCACCCTGAGCCTGTCGGCGTTGACGTCCTATCGGCTCGCGGCTCTGGTGGCGAGCGCCACGATGAGCAATCTGGTGGGCCGGGGCATTGTGGTCGCGGGCGGCTCCACACTGGCCAGAGGTCTGGGCGTGCTCGCCGGGCCGCTGGGGTGGGCCATCACCGGTATCTGGACCGCTTTCGACCTGGCCAGCCCGGCTTATCGGGTGACCGTTCCGTGTGTTATCCAGATCGGCTATATGCGCCAGAAAATGCTGCTCAAACCCACGTGTTCCCAGTGCGGTCAACTGATTGGCTCCGACAGTAAATTCTGTGGCCACTGCGGCACTCGGGTAATTGACTGCTAAGCGCCACGTTCCTTTTTTGTCTCCGGAGTTTTGACGAATGAACCCAACGATTTCACCGCTGGAATTTCTGTTGACCAATGCGCTGTGCCTGGCAGCAGGCGCTGTGGCTGTGGTGGTGTTGCAGGTAGCTGGCCGGGCTGTCTACCACGCGGGCAAGCGCAACGCAGACAACGCTTCCCAGCCGTTACCCCAAGGGCCAATGACCCCCAGCAAACACTAAGGGACTGATTATGTACAGCAACCCCCATGCCGCCCGGCTGGTGAGCCTGCAGATGCAGCTCGATCAAACCTACCTGGATATTCACCGCCGCAAAATTGATCACGAATGGTTCGTTGAATTTGCAGCCGAATCCGCCCACAGCGAGCTGTCTGAGGTCAAGCGGCAGGTGTTGGCCGCAGGGCAACGTCTGGATGAACTCAAGGCCACCATTGACTTGAACCAGGAACGCCTGACGCAATGCCAGCGCGCTGCGAGCGGCTGGTTGTCCAGGCTGTGGCGGTCTGCCGAGCAAAGCGTGGCACAGCGCCAACTGCCCGAGCTGGAAACGCGCCTGAACATGCTCGATCAATCGGCCAAAAAAGCCCAGGCTACCTTGACCTGGTACACGCAGGAAGAGCAGCGCCTGAATGCGGATTTGCAGCGTTACCGTGCGTTTGACCCGCTCGAAGCCCAAGCGTTGATGACCCAATTGAGCGAAGCGTTGCCGGGGCTGCACAGCGGCCTTGAAGCCACGTCCCAGGCCAGCGAGCAATGGGATGCCCGCGCGGGCGGCCTGTTGCGCCAATGGCATGCGGCGCAGTACCAGCTGGATGAGCTGGCCGGTGACATGGCGGAGGCTGAACGCTTCCAGTACAGCCTTTCCAATGCGGTAACGGCCAGGGACCGAGCCCTGGTCCACCAGCGTTGTCAGGCGCGTTTCGGCACGGGCAACCCCGGCAGCATTCTGAGCGACCTCGACAAGGAAAAGCGCAAGCGCCAGCGAGACCTGGATAAGCTCGAAGGGCGCCTGCACGATGTCGTGGGCTTGATGGCGCATCAGATTGAAACGCTGATTATCGATGGCAATAACTTGTGTTATGCACCCACGGAAAACGCCCGAAACCGTTTTATCGGCCTGATGGCGTTAAAGGCACTGGTTCCCCACCTGAGCAGTACATACAAAGTGACGCTGATGTTTGACCCGGGCATTCGCGGGCAACTGGGGCTGGACGATGCCGCATTGCGGGCGGCCTTCCCGCAAGCCACTGTGGTGGTCATGCAGAGCAACGCCAAGGCAGACGACGGCGTCCTGGCCGCGGCTGAATTCGATCCCCATGCTTATGTCATCAGCAACGACAAGTTTGCCGATTACCCCGAGCACCCGGCCGTGCGCGAAGGCAAGTTGCTGACCCACCTCATTCACCCGCAATCGGTGCAGATTCAGCAGTTGCAGATTAATGTGCCGTTCAGCGCCTGAACCGCAGGCCCGGGCTCACTTCTTCTGTGTCGGGGTAATCGCGCGGCGAGCCTCGGCTATCAACACCCACTGCCGGCACTGAGTTTGCCAACCGCTTTTGGCCCTGCGGTAAACCCCAAAACCCGACACGTCTTGACTGACCTGTCGGGTTTTTGAGTTTTGCGCCCCAGGCCGCAAGCGTTGTGTATCACCGTGTATAGAGCCCCTCGCCAGATACAGCGCACTACGTTTCTCCAGGTTCAGGACACAGACGCGATACACGGCTGGGTTCAACTGTGCGCACTCCAAAAGGCCGGGGGAAACGGGCAAGGCTAATGATCGACGCCCGATACTCACCGGCAGGGAGCACTCAATCCTTGTTCAGTAAGTCGGGAGATCAAGATGAATAACAAAAACGCTTTAATGGCGGCGACACTCGCGCTGTCACTCAGTGGCCTGGCTGTCGATGCCCATGCGAACGACCGCGGCCCTACCGAGAAATGCTACGGGGTCGCCCTCGCAGGCCAGAACGACTGCGCAGCGGGTGCCGGTACCTCCTGCGCCGGCACCTCGAAAGTGGATTATCAGGGCAACGCCTGGGTGCTCGTCGACAAGGGCAGCTGTACCCAGATCCAGACGCCCAAAGGCCATGGCACCTTGCAGGTTCAGCCATGAGTGACGCCGGGTGCCCGGCAGTATTGAAGCGTGCGCTGCCCGACGCTTTGCTGCTGCTGATTGCCCGTCTTGGCATCGCCTCGGTGTTCTTTCTGTCGGCGCGGACCAAGGTGGAAGGGCTTTTGACACTCAAGCCCTCGACCTTCGTGTTGTTTCGCAGCGAGTACGCGTTGCCGCTGATCAACCCTGAATGGGCAGCCTACCTGGCCACTTACGCTGAGCACGTGTGTGCGCTGCTGCTGGTGCTGGGTTTGCTCACCCGCCCGGCGGCGCTTGCGCTGCTGGTCATGACTGCGGTTATCGAGATTTTTGTCTATCCCGATGCCTGGTCGACGCACTTGAGTTGGGCCGGGCTGTTACTGCCCTTGTTGGTTTATGGCGGGGGGCATTGGTCATTGGACCACCTTGTGCGCCGCCGGTACCTGCCCGTGCGCTAAGCCTGTCTGCACCTTTTTTCACCCATTGGAGATACACCATGAACACCACCTTGAAAGCCCGTTTTAGCTCCGCCACGGTCGCTGCTTTGATGGCATTGGCTTCTGCCTCGTTTGCCGGGTCTGCCACGGCGGGCGAGAAAGAACAGCCGGCCCATTGCTACGGCATCAACACCTGCAAAGGCACCAGCCAGTGCGCCACCGCCAAGAACACCTGCAAGGGCATGAACAGTTGCAAGGGCGAAGGCATGGTGGTCAAAGCCCCGTCCGAATGCTTGAGCGCAGGTGGCACCCTGACTGAGGCCAAGTAATCGTCTGGCCGGCCCGGTCATGGGGGGACGGGCCGGTCCTTTTTTCTCTGCAGCCCCGGAGGCCTTGCAATGTCTGTCTCTGATTCCACCTTTTCAGGCTACGGTCTGGGCTTGCGCAAAGCGCACTACCGGGACTTTCTGGAGACGCGCGTGCCGGTCGACTTCGTTGAAGTGATCTCTGAAAATTTCATGGTCGAAGGCGGCCAGCCGCGCCATATCCTGCGGCAAATCCGCGAGCGCTACCCCGTTGCCCTGCATGGCGTGTCCCTGTCCATCGGCTCGGCTGACGGCCTGGATCCGGATTACCTGCGTCGTCTTAAATCGCTGGTCGATGAGGTTGAACCCGTGTTGGTTTCAGACCACCTGAGTTGGTCGCGTTTCGCGGGCTTCAGTGCTCACGATCTGTTGCCTGTGCCCTACACCGAAGACGCGTTAAACACCGTCTGCGACAATATCGACCGTGCGCAGAATGTGCTCGGGCGGGCGATGTTGTTTGAAAACCCGTCGAGTTATCTGGCGGTTGATGGCGCGTCGATGACCGAATGGGCGTTTATCAGCGCCATGGCCCAACGCACCGGCTGCCACCTGCTGCTCGACGTGAACAACGTCTATGTCAGCGCCCGCAATCAGGGTTTCGATGCGCTGGCGTTTCTGCACGGGATACCCGCAGAGCGCGTGCGCCAGATTCACCTCGCCGGTCACAGCCAAGGGGAGCCGTTGCTCATTGATACCCACGACAGCCCGGTGTGTGCAGACGTGTGGGCGTTGTACGCCAAAGCCCTGTCATTGCTTGGCCCGGTCGCGAGCATGATCGAGCGCGATGACGATATTCCACCGCTGGCGGATTTGCTGGCTGAGCTGTCCAAGGCCCGCCGTATCGGCGCGGCTGACACACGGGCCCGTGCGAGGGTAGCGTCATGAACCTGGCTCAATGGCAGCGCGACTTCAGCACCTGGCTGAAAACGGCGTCGGACACCAGCGCCAGCCGCTTGACGGGCGGGTCCATGGCCGGGCTCAACGTCTATCAGAACAATTACCGTGCCCAGTTGGTGGGCTGTCTGGAGCAGGCGTATCCACGTGTGCGGGTGTGGCTCGGTGCCACGTTGTTCCATAACGCGGTCATTACCCATATCCATACGCATCCTCCCCAGGCCTGGACACTCGACGCTTACCCCCGTGATTTTGGCGACACGCTGGTGGCACTGTTTCCAGACAACCCCGACCTGCATGAGCTGGCCTGGATTGAAAACGCCTTGTCCCTGGCTTTTGTCGCCGCGGATGCTGCGCCGTTGTCGCTGCACGCGTTGTCCGCCGTAGACTGGGACACTGCGCGCCTGCGCTTGACGCCCTCATTGATGACCCGCGAGCTCACCACCAATGCCAGCTGCATCTGGTCAGCCCTATGGGAAGAAACCCCTGTTCCGGTCAGCGCCCTGTTGCCGGAACCCGGCGGGCTGATCGTTTGGCGCCGGCAGTTCACTTCGCGCCTCAAGCAGGTCGATGCTCTGGAACTCGACGCCCTGGTGTACCTGCAGGCACACGGCTGTTTTGCTTCGCTGTGCGACAGGCTGGTAGCGCGGCTGGGTGAAGAACCGGGCATCGCCAGGGCGGGCGAGCTGCTTGCAGGCTGGCTCGCCAGCGAATTGATCACGGGTGTCGAGGCGGGTTGACGGGGGCAGACCTGGCCCTCGTCATGGCGCACAGCGCCTCAAGGCCCCTTTGTATTGCACTGTATCCCACGGCCCTTTCGACACGTTCTGATGTGATAGTGGTGGTTTTCGACACAGGCCAGATACCTCAAGGGCTTCAAATAGGTTCCAACAGAGGCCACGAGCGTCGCCTCGCACAGGGTGAACCCACCCTGATGGAACCCTTGGAGAACTGACCATGAACGTTAAATGCCTGTCTATCGCTTGCGTGTTTGCAGCCCTGAGCAGTGTGGTGATCTCGGCACAGGCCGACACGTCGCCGCCGTTGGCTGGCCGTGCGGATATTCAGAAAGTGCTGTCAATGACCCAGGATGCATCGCCTACCTGCGGCATCGTCAACGCGCAGATGACGTACCTCAATGCCCAGGGCCAGACACAGACCCTTCATTATCGTCGCTTTGCCGACAGCTGCGACACGACCAACTGACAGGCAGCGGACCAAAAAACGCGGCGTGTATCACGCCGCTTTGCCGTACCTGATGGCCGGTCAGGTCGCCCCTTTCAACGCACGGTGAAGGCAGGGATACTGAGCGTCTTTTTTTGAAGCCTGCCAGGGATTGCGCCATGCAAAAAACAATCAGACTCGCCACTGCGGCCGACATCGCGGCCATTTTTGATATCCGCACCAGTGTGGTTGAAAACCACCTCTCCCTCGAGCAACTGACGGCCATGGGGATCACTCCCGAGGCCATCCACGAAGCGATGACGCGCTACCCCTGCCTCTGGGTCGCAGAGGTCGATGGCGTGCCGGTCGGGTTTTCGATGGCTGACGTTGAAGATGGCTGCGTATTTGCCGCTTTCGTGCGGCCTCAATTCGAGGGGCTCGGAATCGGCCGCCGGTTGATGGCGCAAGCCGAGGCTTTGTTGTTTCAGCACCACTCAACCCTTTGGCTGGAAACCGCTGACGGCAGCCGCGCCAGCGGCTTCTACCGCGCCCTGGGCTGGCAGGCGGTGGCGAGCGTGGGGCAGGGTGATAGTCGCTTTGAGAAAACCCGGCCGGCGTGAGCCCGCCGGTCACTGCCAGGCATGCAACCTTGGCCCCTGAACGGCAAAAAGCCTGCACCACCGGTGGCGCAGGCTAAAGGGAAAGCGTGAACTCAACGGGACGGGGTGGCTGCCAGTGTGGCCTGAACGGCCAGGCGGCTTGTGGCGCGCGGGGTGTGCTCGGCGGAGTCGGCGGTGGCCAGGTTAAGGTCATCGCGGGCTCGCTCATCGGCGTCGGCTTGTTCCGCGGTCGACAGTTGCGAGGCGTTGTGCCCGATGCGTTTGAGCAGCAACAGCATGCACACCAGTGAGACCAGCGCATAACACGCCGACGCAATCGCCACACCGATGATGCTGCCGGTCGAGTTAAGCAGCCCTTGCGCCAATACCGGCGTGGCACCGCCCACCAACAGTGAACACAGTTGATAGGAAATTGACAGGCCGCTGTAGCGCACTTTGGTCGGGAAGGCGCGGGCGAGAATCCCACCCACCGCCCCGTAAAACATCGAGTGCGGAATGGTTGCCAGGCACATGCCGAGCACCGCGATCCAATAGATTTTGGTTTCTACCGCAAAGAACATCGCGGGCATTAAAATCAGCTCCGGGATGATCATGAACGCCACGGCCTTGCGCATATCGATCTTCGAGACCAGCACCGCGCCGAACGGCTGGGTAATAAACTGCACGACCAGGGAAATAATGATCACGCTCAGAAAGGTACTTTGCGCGTAGCCCAGCTCCTTGGTGGCCCATGACAGGGCAAAGGTGCTCTTGAAGTACGTGACATGAATGATCGGCAACACGCCCGCGCCCAGCAGCACGATCTGCCAGTGGTTGCGCAGCACTTCCATGATCGGCAGCTTGACGGTTTTCTTCTGCTTCATCAGGCGCTGCATGTCGTCCGACTCTTCCAGCCGCAGGCGAATCACCATACCAATGATCACCAACACCGCCGACAGCAGAAACGGAATACGCCAGCCCCACAGCATAAAGTCCGAGACGGGCAGGGCGCTCAGGGCAAAGAACACCAGCGTGGCCAGCAAGTTACCGGCCGGCGAGCCTTGCTGGGCAAATGCGGCATACAGAATGCCTTTGCCCTTGGGCGCGTTTTCACTGGCGATCAAAATGGCCCCGCCCCATTCACCGCCCACGGCAATGCCCTGAATGACCCGCAACAGCACCAGCGCAATCGGTGCCCACACGCCGATTTGGGCATAAGCCGGCAGCAGGCCGATGCACGTGGTGGCGATGCCCATCATGATCAGCGTGATCACCAGCGTGGTTTTGCGGCCGATTTTGTCGCCCAGGTGGCCGAAGATGATCCCGCCCACCGGCCGCGCGATAAACCCGGCCCACAGCGTCAGAAACGACAACAACGTGGCCGTGCCGGGTGCCAGGTCGGCGGGGAAGAACACTTTGCCGAACACCAGGGCGGCGGCGATGCCGTAGGCATAAAAGTCGTACCACTCAATGGTGGTCCCGATAAAAGACGCCACTCCCGCCTTGCGGGCTCTTTTGTGGGCGGCAACGTGCTGCGCGGCATTCATGGTCAATTCCTGCTCGTTATTATTGTAAATAGCCCCGACGTTCTGGCGCAGGGCTGTTGTTATTCGGCTTGGCCAACGTCCGATGAGAAGGAGCCTATACGGGCAGAAATTAAAAAAATAATGATTAAAACTTATTGTTTGATACGTGTTTTCGTATGGTCGCGCCCAGCAGCCGACCCCTCTTGGCCCTTACACAACCGCTGTTTGGCGGGCCTGGAACAGCGCCAGAAAACTCTGCGCGGCGGCGGAGGCGGGCTGCACCGCCAGTCGAATCGCGTGGATCTCGGAAGGCTCGCCGCCGCCATTGATGTCGCAGTAGTGCACGCCTTCTTTGGCAATCAGCGACAGGGTCTGGGGCACCAGCGCGATGCCCATTTCGTACGCCACCATTGCCACCACGGTTTGCCACAGCCGCGTCTCATGGCGAATGCGCGGGCTGAACCCTGCCGCCACACAGCGCGCCACAATGCGGTCGTGGTAGTGCGGCGACACGTTGCGTGGAAACAGAATGAAGTCATCTTGCGCCAATTCGGCCAGGTCGATCCGGGCCTGGCCGGCCAGCCGGTGGGAGGCGGGCAGGCAGCAGACAAAAGGCTCACTGAGCACGCGCTCACATAGAATGCTCTCGGGGAATTTGCTCCAGTGCACAAAACCGATATCGATCTGCCCGCGCTGCAAGGCCTGAGCCTGTTCGGCGCTGTTCATCTCCATCAGCACGATCTCGGTGTCGGGGTGCGCCGCCTCGAATGTCTTGACCGCCTGTGGCAACCCGCGATGCAAGATGGAATTGACGAACCCGACACTCAACCGCCCGGCAAACCCTTGCGCCGAGCGCAACGTCAGGTGCCTGGCCTGCTCGGCCCGCAGCAGCAGGTAACGGGCCTCGTTGAGCAGCACCTGACCGGCGTTGGTCAGGCTCACGGACTTGTTGTTGCGGTTCAGCAACTGGATGTCCAACTGACTTTCGAGCTTCTTGATGTCGAAGCTTAAGGCCGGTTGCGAGATGAATAGGCGTGCCGCCGCCCGGCCAAAATGCAGCTCTTCCGCGACAGCGACAAAGTAACGAAGTTGCTTGAGATCCATACCGTTCCGCCTGGCTCAACGATAATTTTTACTTATCGTAGTTGATTTACTTTGTATTAGATAGTTATCGAAGGCCCCCCTACTCTTGGCCCACAAGAATCAGGAGAGTCACCATGAATGCCCTTTCAGACCGCGCCCACGACCCCCTCAATATCCCCGACAGCCGGGGCCTGAACCTGTTTGAATGCGACGCTGGCCTGGCCGCCTTGCTCAAGGTTTACCTGCCCGGTGACCTGTATGCGCGGTGGCTGCCGGCCTGGCAGCAACTCGGTGCCAGGGCCGGTGGCGAGCTGGACGTGCTGGCGCTGTCGGCGGACAAGAACCCGCCGACCCTGCTGCCGCGCACCCGCCGTGGCGAAGACATTCAAAGCATTCGCAAACACCCTGATTTCGTCGAGCTGGAGCGGGTGGCCTACGCTGAACTCGGCCTGGCTGCCATGAGCCACCGCGACGACGGCACCTTGCCGCTGCTCAAGTACGCCTTGACCTTTCTGTTTGTCCAGGCTGAGTTCGGCCTGTGCTGCCCGGTGAGCATGACCGACTCGCTGACCCGTACCCTGCGCAAATTTGGCTCCCCGGAACTGGTGGCGCGCTACGTGCCGTCGTTGGTGTCGCAAGACTTCGACACGCTGTTCCAGGGGGCCATGTTCATGACCGAGCAAGCGGCGGGCTCGGACGTTTCGCGCACCCAAACCCGGGCGCGGTTGACCGACGGCGAATGGCAATTGTTTGGCGAAAAATGGTTCTGTTCCAACCCGGATGCCGACCTGGCCATGGTGCTGGCCCGCCCCGAAGACGCACCGCCTGGCATGCCGGGTGTCAGCCTGTTCCTGCTGCCCAAGCTGCGCCCCGACGGCTCGCGTAACGCCTACCGCATCCAGCGCCTGAAAGACAAACTCGGCACGCGTTCGATGGCCAGCGGCGAGATCACCCTGGAAGGGGCCACGGCCTACCTGATTGGTGATGTCGGTCGCGGGTTCCAGCAAATGGCCGATATGGTCAACATGTCGCGCCTGTCCAATGGCGTGCGGGCAGCCGGGCTGATGCGCCGGGCCGTCAACGAAGCGTTGTACATCGCGCGCAACCGCCTTGCCTTTGGCCGTCACTTGATCGAGATGCCGCTGATGCAGCGTCAATTGCTCAAGATGATGCTGCCCACCGAGCAGGCGCGTTCGATGTTTATGCACATTGCCACGCTGCTGCCCAAGGCCGACGGCGGTGACGAAGCCGCGCGCAAATGCGTGCGCCTGCTGACGCCACTGATCAAGTTCCGCGCCTGCCGCGATGCCCGTCGGGTCACCGGCGATGCCATGGAAGTGCGCGGCGGGCTGGGCTATATCGAAGAATGGAGCGACGCCCGCTTGGTGCGCGACGCCCACCTGGGTTCGATCTGGGAAGGCACCAGCAATATTGTGGCGCTGGACATTGGCCGCGCCATCACCCGCGAACAGGCCCTTGAGCCGTTGCATCAGCACCTCATCCACCTGCTGGCCGAAGCCGACCTGCCTGCCGCCAGCCACCGTTTGTTCGCCTCTGTGCTGCAACGCACGGTCGAGCGCGTGGCCGAAGTGGCCCTTGAGCGCCAGGACGAACAGGTGCGGCAGGCCGGCAGTGCGCTTTATCACATAACCTCGGCGGTATTTATGGCCTGGGAGGCCAGCCGCCAACCGGACGATGCCCGCCGCCTGGCGCTGGCGCATCTGGTGCTGCAACACAAATTACTGCCCCGCGACCCGCTCACCCCCGAACCCGCGATTGAGGCCGCCTTGCTGGCCCGCCTGGCCAATGAAACGCCGCTCTCGTCCGCCGAGGCCCTGCGCCTGTTGCCGGTTTAAACGGCCGCCCCTTTTATCGAATCGAGTGACCTTATGAACCTGTGCAAAGGGGCCCTTGAAGGGCTCAAAGTGATTGACCTCAGCCGCGTGCTGGGCGGGCCTTACTGTTCCCAGGCGCTGGCCGACCACGGTGCCGAGGTGATCAAGCTCGAACCCCTGAGCGGTGATGAAACCCGTGGCTGGGGCCCGCCCTTCGAAGGGGCGGACGCCTCCTATTATCGCGGGGTCAACCGCAACAAACAGGGGATCGCGGTCGACCTCTCGCGGCCTGAAGGCATTGAGCTGCTGATGAGCTTGCTGGAAGGCGCGGACGTACTGATCGAGAACTTCAAGCCCGGCACCCTCAAGCGCTGGGGCATCGACTACGCCGAGGTGCTCAGCCAGCGTTTTCCGGGGCTGATTCACTGCGCCATATCCGGCTTTGGCGGTGACGGCCCGCTGGGTGGCCTGCCAGGTTACGACGCGGTGATCCAGGCGATGGCCGGGCTAATGAGCGTCAACGGCGAGGCCGACGGCGAAGCGCTGCGCATCGGCTTGCCGATTGTTGACATGGTCACGGGGCTCAACGCGCTGGCCGGCGTACTGCTGGCTCTTAATGAACGGCATCGCAGCGGCTTGGGCCAGTCGCTGGACATCACCCTGTACGACTGCGGCGTGTCGCTGTTGCACCCACACGTCCCCAACTACCTGGCGGCTGGCAAAACCCCGGGCCGTACCGGCAATGCCCATCCCAACATCGCCCCTTATGACAGTTATTGCACCGGCACCGAGCCGATCTTCCTGGCCGTGGGCAACGATCGTCAGTTCGCCAAGCTGTGCGAGCAATTGGGTGCGAGCGACCTGTTACACGACCCGCGTTTCGTCAATAACGGCGCACGCTCGGGTAACCGCAAGGCGCTGAAACAGGCGCTGGAACAGCACATGGCAACCCATGATGGCGCGGTATTGGCACCCCAACTGATTCGCGTCGGCGTGCCGTGCGGGGCTATCGCAACGGTCGACACCGTCGTCGCCCATCCCCACACCGCGCACCGTGGCCTGTTGGTCGATATCGGTGACTACCGGGGCATCGGCTCGCCGGTGAAGCTGTCACGTACCCCGGCGACCTACCGCACCGCGCCGCCGACCCTGGGGCAGGACACCCGTGCGGTGCTTGAAGGCCTGGGCCTGCACGCCGAGGTGATTGAGCAACTGTATGCGGCCGGTGTCGTTCGTGGTTAACGCCATTCCCCCTGATGCCTATTGGCAGGAGAGCCCATGAGCCTTGAGCCTGATTGTTCTGAACCGATGGTAGTGCTGACGCAGCCCGCGCCGGGCGTGGCGTTGCTGCGGATCAACCGCCCGGCGGCGCGTAACGCGCTGAACATGGCCGTGCGTGAAACCCTGGCTGACTACGTTCGGCGCCTGGATGACAGCCCTGACGTTCGCGTGATTGTCCTCACCGGCAGTGACACGGTGTTTGCCGCGGGTGCAGACCTGAGTGAACTCGTGGATGCCAGCGCCCTGCAACTTTACGCGCGGCATGCCGAGCGTCATTGGCAGGCCCTTTCAGCCTGCCGTAAACCGCTGATCGCGGCCGTCAACGGTTTCGCCCTGGGCGGTGGCTGCGAGCTGGCCATGCAGTGCGACCTGATTATTGCTGGTGAATCGGCGCGCTTTGCTCAGCCGGAAATCCGCGTCGGGATCATGCCGGGCGCGGGCGGCACCCAGCGTTTGCTGCGGGCGGTGGGCAAGTTTCAGGCCTTTCGCCTGCTGCTCACCGGCTGCCAGGTGAGCGCCGATGAAGCACTGCGCATGGGGCTGGTCAGCGAAGTGGTGGCCGACGCCGACACCCTGATCACCGCGCTAGCCATGGCCAGCACCATCGCGGCCATGCCACCGATGGCCGTGGCGCAAATCAAGGAAGTCGTGCTCGCCGGCCAGGACCTGCCGCTCGAACAGGCCCTGACCCTGGAGCGCAAGGCGTTCCAGTTGCTCTTTGGTTCTCACGACCAAAAGGAAGGCATGCAGGCCTTTTTGCAGAAACGTAAACCGGAGTACCTGGGCCGATGAACCGTCATTCTTTTCAATGCATCGGCATCGTGGGCACTGGCGCGATGGGGCAGGGCATCGCCCAGGTGATGGCCTGTGCCGGGCTGAGCGTGCGCCTGTTCGATGCCCGGCCGGGGGCGGCGAGCACCGCCTGCGAACACCTGGCGGCGCGGTTTGGCCGCTTGCAGGAAAAAGGCCGGCTGACGCCACAGGCCGCCGCCGCGGCGTTGGCTCAGGTGCAGGTGGTTGATGGCCTGGCCGCCCTGGCGGGCTGCCAACTGGTGATCGAAGCCATCGTTGAAGACCTCGACGCCAAGCAGGGTCTGTTTCGGCAACTGGATGAGCAGCTGCCGGAAACCACCGTGCTGGCGAGCAACACCTCCTCGCTGTCGATCACTGCCCTCGCCTCGGTGTGTCAGCACCCCGGGCGTGTGGCCGGGCTGCATTTCTTTAATCCGGTGCCGTTGATGCGGCTGGTCGAGGTGATCGGCGGGCTCGCGACGCAGCCGCAGGTCATCGACGACCTGCACGCGTTGGTGCACCAGATCGGGCATTACCCCGCCGTGTCCAAGGACTCGCCGGGCTTTATCGTCAACCATGCGGGCCGGGCATTTGGCACCGAGGCCCTGCGCATGCTCAGCGAAGGCGTGGCTACGCCGGGGCAGATCGATGCGGTGCTGCGTGACGGCGTGGGGTTTCCCATGGGGCCGTTTGAGTTGCTGGACCTGATTGGCCTGGACGTCAGCCTGCCGGTGATGGAGTCGGTGTATCAGCAGTTTTATCAGGAACCGCGCTATAAGCCGCACCCGCTGCTGCGCCTGATGCACGCCGGTGGCCGTCTGGGGCGTAAAAGCGGGCAGGGCTTCTATGCCTACGCGGGCAAGCAGGGCGCACCCCGGCACGTGCAGCCCGTGCCGCACTGCCCGGTGCGGCCGCCGGTGTGGGTGGCGGGCGATGACGAACTGGGCACCTCCCGCGTGCTGGCCCTGCTTGAACAGTTGGGTGCACAAATCGAACGCACCGCACACCCTTCGGCCCACGCGTTGTGTGTGCTGGCTCCGCTGGGCGATGACGCCACTGAGTCGGCCTTGCGCCACGGGGCCGACCCTGCCCGCACCGTCGCCATCGACACCCTGTTGGGGCTCGATCGCCTGCGCTGCCTGATGCTCACGCCCGCCACCCGCGCCGACATGCAGCAGGCTGCCCATGCGCTATTCAGTGGCGATGGCGGCACGGTGGTGATGATGCGCGACAGTTGCGGCTTTATTGCCCAGCGCACCTTGGCCTCTGTCATCAACCTGGCCTGCGATATTGCTCAACAAGGCATTGCTTCGGTGGCGGATATCGACATGGCCGTGACGCTGGGCCTGGGCTACCCGCACGGGCCGTTGGCCTGGGGCGATCAACTGGGCGCGGCGCGCGTGCTGCACATTCTGGAGCGCATCCACGCGCTGACCGGTGACCCGCGTTACCGCCCCAGTGCCTGGCTGCGTCGGCGTGCGCGGCTGGGCCTGGCGTTGAACCAGCCTGAAAACACGGTACCGGCCTGAACGGCTCCCGCTTATCTATTGGAAGTGTTGTCATGCTTGATGCTTATATCTATAGCGGTTTGCGCACCCCCTTTGGTCGCCATGCCGGGAGTTTGTCCGGGGTTCGCCCGGACGACCTGATCGGCGCGTTGCTGGCGCGCGTGATGGACACCTCGGGCTTGCCGGCCCTGGCCCTGGAAGAGGTGATCGTGGGCTGCACCAATCAGGCCGGAGAAGACAGCCGCAACGTTGCCCGCAATGCGTTGCTCAGTGCCGGCCTGCCCCTGCACGTGGCGGGGCAAACGGTGAACCGCCTGTGCGGCAGCGGCCTGTCGGCGGTGATCGACGCGGCCCGTGCCATCACCTGCGGCGAAGGCCAGTTGTACCTGGCCGGTGGGGTAGAAAGCATGTCCCGGGCACCGCTGGTGATCGCCAAAGCCCAGAGCCCGTTCAGCCGCACCCAGGAAATGGCCGACAGCACGATTGGTGCACGCTTCAGCAACCCGACACTGGTGCAGCGCTATGGCAACGACAGCATGCCCGAAACCGGCGACAACGTAGCCCGGCAGTACGGCATCAGCCGCGAAGACGCCGACCGCTTTGCGGCGGCGTCTCAGGCGCGTTATGCCACGGCGCTGGCTAACGGCGTGTTGGACGGTGAAATCCTGGCCGTCGATGTCCCCACCGGGCGCAAGGGCCAGACCCACACGGTGGCCCACGACGAACACCCGCGCCCCCAGTCCGACCTGGCGGCCTTATCGCGTTTGCAGCCGTTGTTTGCCGAGGGCGTGGTCACGGCAGGCAACGCCTCGGGCATCAACGACGGTGCTGCCGTCCTGTTGCTGGGCAGCCGCGCCATGGGCACACAACATGGCGTCGTGCCGATGGCGCGGGTGTTGTCCTCGGCGGTGGTCGGGGTTGAGCCGCGCCTTATGGGCATTGGCCCGCACCGGGCCATTGAGGTGGCCTTGGAGCGTGCCGGGATCAGCCTGGCGGATGTTGACCTGATCGAGATCAACGAGGCGTTCGCTTCTCAGGTGCTGTCGTGCCTCAAAGCGCTGGGCGTGAGCTTCGACGACCCGCGCGTCAACCCCCACGGCGGAGCCATCGCCATCGGCCACCCGCTGGGGGCCTCGGGCGCGCGTCTGGTACTGAGCGCGTGTCGCACCCTGCAACGGCACCGCCTGCGCTACGCCGTGGTCAGCCTCTGTGTGGGGGTTGGCCAAGGCGTGGCGGTCGTCATCGAACGTGTTTGAACGGGGCACCGCAGCGCCTGGTCTCGCGACGACTTTGTCGGAGTGCCGCATCACGCCGGACGTAGCCTCGCGGTGCTCGTCAACTGCTACGGGTTTGCGTGAACCGGGGGCGCGTTGGCTCAGCCTTTGAAGTAGATCTGCGCCGCGTTGCCCCCCAACCCTTCAGCCCCGACGTAGAAGTCGGTGACGCGTTTGTCGTAGACGATGGGGCTAACCTGGGTCGAGATACCGAGGTCGGGCAGGTCTTCGATGATGGTTTTCTGGAATTCGGCAAACAGGTCGTAGCGCTTCTGTACGTCGGTTTCGATCGCGGCCGTTTCCAGCAAGGCATCGACTTTCGGGTTGCTGTAGTGCGAGCCGTTGGAGAAAGGTACCCCAGGCTGGAAGTTCTTCGACCAGTACAGGCGCTGCACACCCACGGTGGGGTCGAACAGGTTGCTCATGCCGTTCAGGGTGAAGTCGAAATCGCGGTCGGTGTAGACGCGTTTGACGTAGGTGGCGAAGTCCTGGGAGCGCAGGGTGACGTGGATACCAATCTTCGCCAGTGCCTGTTTAAGGTAGTCGGCCGTGCGGCGGTAAGTCTCCGGGCCCGGCAGTGGGTCGAGGGTCAGTGTGAACCGTACGCCCTTGGCGTCACGGGGTAAGCCGGCGTCGTCGAGCAGTTGGTTGGCTTTGGCCACGTCGAAGGCATGACGCGGCAGGTCCTGGGCGTAGAAGTTTTTCATCGCTGGGCTGATCGGCCCGTACAGCGGTTGGCCGTAGCCCAGGAAGATGGTCTTGCGGATAAAGTCGAGGTTGATGGCGTGGGCAATGGCCTGGCGTACCGGGTGCTGCTTGAGGATCGGGTGGTCCAGGTTGAATTCCACTCGGGTGATGCTGTTGATGTACGGGTCGTCGCGGTTCTCGATGCGCAGGCGCGGGTTGGTTTTGATGCGTTCAATGTCGCTCAGGGGGACCCCACCGGTTGAGAGGTCAAGTTCGCCCGCTTCAAGGGCCGCCACCGTGGCCGCCGAGTCGGCAATAAAGCGCACGATGATGCGGTCCAGGTACGGTTTGGGCGCGTCCCAGTAATGCGGGTTGCGCTCCAGTATCACATGGCTGCCACGTACCCATTCCTTGAACACAAACGGCCCGGTGCCCATCGGCGCGGTGGCGTTGGGGTGGGTTTCGGGGCGGGCGTCTTGGTACACGTGCCGGGCCACGATGGGCGACTCGCAGGCCGCCAGTGCCGTCAGCAGGTAGGGCGCGGGTTTGCTCAGCGTGAGTTGCACCTGCAACGGGTTGACCGCGCGAATGTCCGACACGTTGGCAAAGGTCGCCCGGCCACGGGGGTTGGCGGTTTTCAGGGTGTTCAGGGAGAACACCACATCGTCGGCGGTGAAGGGCTGGCCGTCGTGCCACTTCACGCCTTCGCGCAGGTTGAAGGTGTAGGTCAAACCGTCGTCGCTCACGGCCCAGGCGGTGGCCAGTTGCGGTAGGGGCTTGAGGTCCAGGTCGTAGGTCAGCAAGCCTTCGGTGACTTTGCCAGTGATGTACACCGCCGCCCCCGCCGTGTGCGTGAGGTTGACCAGAATCGGCGGTTCGATGGCAATGTGCATGTTGAGCGTGCCGCCGCGCACGGGTGTATCAGCGGCGTAGGAAAATGTGGGCGTCAGTTGCAGCAGGGCGGCGGTGGCGCTGGAATAGGCCAGTAGCTGGCGGCGGGTCAGGGGCATGATGGCATCCGGTGCGGGCGGGCCCGTTTAACGGGCCCGGCTTAGTCAGTTAAAGGGGGTACGGCCTTCTACCGGATGACCTGGGTCGGTAAAGCCCAAGGTCGAGGTGTGGCCCGGGCTCACCAGTTGGTCGACGAAGGCTTCGTCGGCGGCGCTGATCTTCACTTGCAACGCACGCTGGTAGTCGTCCCACTGCGCTTCGGTGCGGGGCCCGGCGATGGCCGAGGTGACCTGGCGGTTGTTCAGCACCCAGGCCAAGGCAAAATCCGCCGGGGTGATGTCGCGACCGCTCAGGTGTTCCTGAATGCGTTGTGCCACGGCCAAAGATTCCGGCCGCCATTCGGTTTCCAGCACGCGTTTGTCACTGCGGCCCACGCGCGAATCCGCGGCCGGTTGTACGTCGGGGCGGTATTTGCCGGTCAGCACGCCACGGGCCAGCGGGCTGTACGTGACCACGCCCAGGCCAAAATGATTGGCCGCCGGGATCTGCTCGGCCTCGGCGGTACGGTTGACGATGTTGTACAGCGGCTGGCTGGCCACCGGGCGGTCGATGCCCAGTTCGTCGGCCAGTTGCACCACCTCGGCAATGCGCCAGCCACGGAAGTTCGACACGCCAAAGTGGCGCAGTTTGCCTTGCTTGATCAGGTCGGCAATGGCGCGTACGCCTTCCCCCAGCGGAGCGTCGAAGGTGGCGTGGTGGAAGTACAGAATGTCGATGTAGTCAGTGCCCAGGCGGCGCAGGCTGTCTTCCACCGACTGGATGATCCACTTGCGCGATTGGCCGCCCACGTTCGGGCGCCCGGCCCGGGAGTAGCCAAATTTGGTGGCCAGTACCCAATGGTCGCGCTGGTGAGCAATGGCGCGGCCCACCACGGTTTCAGATTGGCCGTCGTGGTACACATCGGCGGTGTCGATAAAGTTGACGCCCTGTTCGTAAGCCTTGGCGATGATGCGCCGCGCCGTGGCCTCATCGGTGGGGCCGCCAAACATCATGCTGCCCAGTGTCAGCGGTGAAACCTTGAGGGCGCTGCGGCCCAGGTAGCGGTAATCCATACATATCACTCCAGCGTTAACGTCGGCCTTGGGCCTGTGTGGGGTTGAAGGCGTCGGTCAGGCCGTCGCCGATCAGGTTGAAGGCCAATACGGTGAAAAAAATCGCCAGGCCAGGAATGGCGGTCAAATACCAGGCCGTGCGGATCTGTTCGCGGCCGCTGCCGATCAGGCTGCCCCAGCTCACCTGGTTGGGGTCGCCCAGGCCCATAAAGGACAGCGCCGACTCCATCAACACCGCCGATGCCACCATGATCGACGCGGTGACAATCAGTGTTGGCAGAATATTGGGCAGCACTTCGCGCACGATAATGCGCAGGTGTGAGTAGCCGACGCTGCGGGCCGCGAGGATGTATTCGCGCTCCCGGATCGAGCGCACTTCGGCGCGCACCAGCCGGGCCACGGTGGGCCACGAAATGATCGCGATGGCGAAGATCAGCGTGGGCACCGACGGTTGCGCAATCGCCACCAGCGCCACCAGCAGTACAAAGCTGGGCATGGTCTGGAAGATTTCGATCAGCCGTTGCAAGGCATAGTCGATGCGCCCACCGAAGTAGCCGGCCAGCGCGCCGATGCTCAGGCCCAGCAACACGCCGAACAGGCTGGCCAGCACCCCCACCTGCAACGACACGCGCCCGCCGTGCACAATGCCCGCCATCAGGTCGCGGCCCAGGGCGTCGGTGCCCAGCGGGTACTGCCAGTCCTGGCCGGGCCACAGCAGCGGCTCGGCCTCCATGGCCAGCGGGTCACCGGGGTAGAGCAGGGGCGCGATCAGCGCGAGGGTGGCAACGGCCAGCAAAAACAGTAGCCCGGCCATGGCCGTCGGGTTGCGTTTGAAACGCTGCAAGGCCGCATGGCGTGGCGTGCTCATCGGTGGCTCCTGATACGCGGGTCAAGCCAGCTTTGCAGCAGGTCCACCAGTACATTGGTGACAATCACCAGCAGCGAGGACACCAGCAAAATACCCAGCAGCACGTTGTAGTCGCGCGCCATGACCGCGTCATAGGCCAAACGGCCCAGGCCCGGCAGGCTGAACACGGTTTCGATCACCACCGCCCCGCCCAGCATGCCGCCCAGGTGCAGGCCGGCCATGGTGGTGATGGGCAGCAGCGCGTTGCGCAGCACATGTTTAAAGGTGATGACCCACGGCGACAGGCCCTTGGCTGTGGCGGTGCGCACGTAGTCCTGGGCACCGGCTTCGAGCATCGAGGCGCGCGTCAGGCGGGCGTAGATGGCGATATAGATCAGCGCCAGTGAGCAGGCCGGCAGTGCCATATAACGCAAGGTGTCGAGCAGTGCGGGCCAGCCCTTGAGGTCGGCACCGATGGTGCCCGCGCCGCCGGTGGGCAACCAGCCGAGCTTGACCGAGAACACCACGATCAGCATCAGGCCGATCCAGAACCCGGGCACTGAATAAAAGAATTGTGAGCACACCGACAGCACGCGGTCTGGCCAGCGGCCTTGCCAGTGCGCCATCAGCATGCCCAGGGCGATGCCCACCGCCAGTGAAACCACCAGCGCCAGCAGCATCAGCGTCAGGGTGGTGCCCAGGCGCTGTGAAATCAGGGACTCCACCGTTGCGCCGTAGCGTGGCGAATGGCCGAGGTTAAAGTGCGCCAGGTTGCTCAAGTACTGCCACAACTGAACCAGCATCGGCTGGTCCAGGCCAAATTGACTGCGCAAGGCCGCCAGGCTTTCCTGGGTGGCCGAACCGGATTCCCCGGCCATCACATCGGCCGCATCACCGGGAGCCAATTGCAATAAGAGAAAGTTGATTAACAAAATACCGAGCATGGTCGGCAGGGTATGCAAAAGCGCACGCCAAATGGCGTGACTGAACGTCAGCAGGATTTTCATGGGTTAATTCCATCAAGTGCGCTGCTATATAACGGGTTGCTTATAACCATTGTCAATAAATTAAAAAGTTCTATGGTTATACAATTCCACGTATCTAAGCATAGATAAAAACGATATACGCGCGCCGATAGCCAATGATTGACGGGGTCTAAGTGGACTATTACTGTCGGCCTCCAGTCATACCCGCAATACGTGAAAAGTTAAACTCAACACAAAAAGTTATAAGGTCTGCCAATAACGGGCAGGGCACTTTAATTGGCTCGTTAGATGAGGCAAGTGTGACGCTTAATCAAACTCAAGAAGTTCGCTCAATCCCGCCTGTGCCCTCAACGGTCGACGGGTTAACCGGGTTGTTGGCGCGTATTCCGGCGCTGGTCAATGAGATCGCCCAAGGGGCTTCTCGGCGTGACCTGGAGCGCGAATTACCGTTCGCCGCCTTTGCCCTGATTCGCCAGGCCGGGCTCGGTGCGCTGCGCATTCCCCAGGCATTGGGCGGGCCGGGGGGCAGTGTCAGTGACTACATCGAGGTGATCGCGGCTCTGGCCAGTGCCGACCCGAATGTGGCCCATGCCTTGCGTTCGCATTTCAACTTTACAGAAGCGGTCGTCCATAGCCCGGACAGCGCCGAAAAACGCGATTATGTGGCTAAAATCCTGAATGGCCAGTTGTTTGCCGGGGCGCACACCGAAGTCGGCGCGCCGCTGGGCACCCTGGCGACGCGCCTGACCCGCGACGGTGAAGGCTACCGCCTGAACGGCAAAAAATGGTACGCCACCGGCTCGGCCTACGCCGATTATCTGTCCTTCTCGGCCATCGACGACCAAGGCCAACTGATTTCCGTGCTGCTGCCCGCTGACCGGGAAGGGATCCAGGTGCTGGACGACTGGGACGGCATGGGCCAGCGCCTGACGGCCAGCGGCGGGGTGCTGCTGGACAATGTGCAGGTGTTTGCCGATGAGCTGAAAAGCCGTGGCCACAACGCCGACGTGGGCCGCCATTGCTCGACCTTGCGCCAGTTGCACCTGGCCGCGTGCGCGGGCGGGGTGGTGCGTAATATTCATCAAGATGCCCTCGGTTATGTGCGCAAACAGGCCCGCGCGGCCATGCACAGCCCGGCGGCTGTGGCCCGCGACGACCACTTTGTGCAGCAAGTGGTGGGCGAAATTGCGGCGAACACCTATGCGGTGGATGCGTTGATTGCCCACACCGCCCGTATTCTGGAGCGCAGTTCCCAGGCGTTACTGGCCAATGACCCGGTGCTGGACCAACAGTTAATTGAAGCGTCGGTCAGTAATGCCCAACTGCAAGTCGTGGTTGCCAAACTGGCCCTGCGTTCGGCCGAGGTCATGTTTGAAGTCGGGGGCGGCTCTGCCACTTCGCGCACTTACAACTTTGACCGCCACTGGCGAAATATTCGCACGGTGTTAAACCATAACCCGTTATTGCATAAAGCCCGTGTGGTGGGTGACTTTTATATTAATGAAACCACCACGCACTTGCGCGAAGGTCTGGTTTTTTAACAGGCCATAAACACCTTTCTTGTCATACCCCGCAGTCAATAGCGCACGCCCCCACCAGGTACCGCCTCTTATAACCCTTGTTACATGGCCAGGAATGTCCACCACGCCAGCAATGAATTGATTTTTTGCAGGTAGTTCATGACGGTTCAATTAAATACCCCGCGCACGGCCCTTGGTTTAAGTGTATCCATCGGCATTATCACGCTGTGCACAGGTGCCGTGGCATTCGCGGATCAAACCGCTGCGCCCCAGGCGAAACCAGACCAGGCGCTGGAAACCGTGGTGGTCACCGGCTCGCGGGCCGAGTCGCGCACCGTGGCACAAAGCCTGGTGCCCATTGATGTGATCAGCGCCGACGACCTGGCGCGCTCCGGCAAACAGAACCTGCGTGATGCCTTGGCAGCGCAAGTGCCGTCTTACACCAATGACGCGGGTTTTTCCGGTGCCACCGGTATCGCGGTTAAATCGGCCACCCTGCGCGGCCTGGGCGGCAACGCCGTGTTGGTGCTGGTCAACGGCAAGCGTCGGCACAACACCGCGCAGATCTTTCACCAGTCGGCGTCAACGTCCAACGGCCAGTCGCCCGTGGACCTTGACCTGATCCCGGTGAGCGCCGTCGACCATATTGAAGTGCTGCGTGACGGCGCGGCGGCGCAGTACGGTTCCGATGCCATTGCGGGGGTGATCAATATCATCCTCAAAAGCAACAACACCGGCGGCCAGGCCACCGCGCTCTACGGCCAGTACGGCCAGCGCGTCGGCCACAAGGGCAATTATGGCGCTACCGGCGAAACCCTGTTCAACCAGGGGTTCGAGCTGCCCAATGACGGTTTTTTCAACCTCAGCGGTGATATCAAGCTTCAGGAAACCAGCAACGTCGCGGGGGCCGTACCCGACCGCACCAAAATGTACGCGGGCAATGACCCTCGTGAATACAGCGAAAGCCGCTACCGCCAGATCATGGGCCAGCCCCGTGCACAAACCTACAGCTTTGCCTACAACGCCGAACTGCCGCTCAACGATGCGCTTGATTTCTACTCGTTCAGCACCTTCAGCCACCGCGATTCAACCGGCTTTGGCACCTACCGCACGGCCAACTCGGCGCAGAACATCCCCGAGATCTACCCCGACGGTTTCCTGCCCAAATTCCGCCCCGTAGAGAATGACTACCAAAGCGTCTTCGGCCTTAAAGGCAACGACGTACTGGGTTGGGACTGGGACCTGTCCACCAGCTATGGCCGCAACGCGGTGAGTTACCACAATGATGACTCATTGAACGCGTCTTTCGGGCCCGCCAGCCCCACCGACATCGACAACGGCGAAGCCATTGTCAGCCAATGGACCAACAACCTGGACCTGACGCGCTCGTTCGACACCGGCCTGTTTGAAAGCCCGTTGCGCGTGGCCACCGGCCTGGAATACCGGGTCGATCGCTATCAGATCCGCAAGGGTGAATTCGCCTCGTATGCCGACGGCGGCTATGTGTACCCGGTGGGTTCGCCCAATGCCGGCAAACGCCCGAGTTCCGGCTCGGCCGGCTGGGGCGGTTTCAGCCCCGAGGCGGCGGGCAGTTGGGACCGCAGCAACATCGCCGGTTACGTCGACTTCACCCAGAAGCTGACCTCGGACTGGGAGTTGAGCGCGGCGGGCCGTTTCGAGCATTACAGCGACGTGGGAGACACCGCCAGCGGCAAGCTTGCGACCCGCTACCAACTGACCCCGACCCTTGCCGTACGCGCCGCCGTCAACAATGGCTTTCGGGCCCCGTCGCTGCAACAGCAGCACTTCTCGTCGAGCACGTCAGCCTGGAGCGCCAACCCGGTGACCGGCGTGCTCAGCCAGAACATCACCACCTATGCGCCCCCTGGCTCGGCGGCGGCTGTCGCCTTGGGTTCCAAGGCGCTCAAACCTGAGAAATCACGTAACTACAGCATCGGTGTGGTCTCGACGCCGGCCAAAAACCTGGACGTCACGGTCGACCTGTACCAGATCGATATTCAGGACCGCATCCTCCAGACCAGCGCCCTGAGCGGTGTCAACGACCCGAATATTGCCGCGCTGTTGGCCAACGCCGGGTTGAGCACGCAGCAGAGCGTGGCTTACTACGGCAACCTGGCCGACACCCGCACCCGTGGCATCGACCTGGTGGCCGACTACCGCGCCGACTACGGCTCCCACGGGCGCGGCAAGTGGACGCTGACCAGCACCCAGAGCCTGCAGGACATTCGCAAAATCCACGAACCGGAGTCGCTGGCCAGCACCGGCGTGGAGGTCTTGGGCCGCGACAAACGCGGCAACCTCACCAGCGCGTTCCCGAAAAACAAAACCTCGCTGTCCCACACCTGGTTCATCGACGACTTTGAAATAGCGATCAAGGAAACCCGCTATTCCGCCGTCACCGGCCAGAGCTACTACAACCCCAACCGTGACGAAAAGGTCAAACCGGCGTTTCTCACCGACCTGGACGTGGCCTACAACCTCAGCGACCAACTCAAGGTGTCGGTGGGCGGGCAGAACATCTTCAACAAACGCCCTGAGCAGCTCAGCGATCAAGCCAAGCTCTACTACTTCATGCCTGTCGATAACCCGGCGTACAGCTGGTTCTCACCCTACGGCGTGGACGGTGGCTACTACTACGCGCGCCTCGACTATTTCTGGTAACCGCGGGGGTGCGCCGGCCTCGTCGTCGTTGCACCCCGGCCTTTGATTCGCCTCAACAAGGACATCGACATGGCTCACTCTCACGCCCATGACACCTTTCAGCGTGCAGCTTTCCCGACGCCGCTGGACTTCCCCGACAGCCCCTTGAGCAAAGCCTTCCAGCAGCCGCTGCTGCTGGGGGTGTTTTTGAACATGCAAGACATTCGCCTCAGCAACCACCCGACGTCCAACACCTGGACGTTCGACTACAACACCCGCATCGTGCAACAGGCCGAAGCGCTGGGTTTTGAGATTGCGTTCAGCCGCACCCAATGGCTGCCCAAAGGCGGCTACGACGGCGAAGCCTCGCTGGACTCGTTTATCGCCCTGGGCGCAATGGCGGCCGTGACCCGCAGCATTCTGCTGGTGTCCACCATCCACGTGCTGTATGGCCCGTTGCACCCGCTGCACATCGCCAAGTATGCGGCCACCCTGGATCACATCGCCAAGGGCCGTTGGGGCATCAACATCGTCACCGGCCACCGGCCCATCGAGCATGAAATGTTCGGTCGCCCGCAGATCGAACATGACGAGCGCTACCAGTTGGCGGGCGAACTGTTCGACGTACTCAACACCTTGTGGAGCAGCACCGATAACTTCAGCTACGAAGGCCGCCACGGCTGGAAAATCAAGGACGGCTACATCACCCCCAAACCGCTGTTCGGCCGCCCGGTGCTGGTCACGGCGACCGGCTCCGAGGCGGGCATCGACTTTGCGGCCAGCCAGTCCGACCTGGTGTTTATCACCAACGCCTCCGGTGCCGGTATTCGCGAAACCCTCGAAGACATTCCCGCCCACGTCCAGCGCATCAAGGCCCGTGCCCGCCAGTTTGGCCGCGAAGTACGCACCCTGATCAACCCGATCATTGTCAGCCGCGACACCGAACAGGAAACCCGCGACTACCTCGAAGCCATCGTCGGCAACAAAGTGGCGGGCTCATTCGGCAACCCCAGCGCCTACGCCAGCGACGCCCATGCCTGGCGTGGCCGCGCAGAGGGTTCGCGCAACACCGGGCTGGGCCTGGGCGGCAATATCGAAATCATCGGCACCCCGGAGCAAGTGGTCGAGCAACTGGTGGCGCTCAAGGCCGCCGGCATCGACGGCGTGCAACTGAACTTCCACGACTTCGCCGTCGACCTGACGCACTTCGGTGAACGCATTCTGCCGCTGCTCAAACAGGCTGGCTTACGCCTGTGACCCGCTCGCCAACGCTCATCAGGAGCCCTTTATGAGTCTCGAATTTATCGGCCACACCAGTACCCGCCGCGGCGCGGAAGTGATCGAAGCCAGCGGCCCGATCATCGACAAGGCCTACATCAAACACCTGGCCACGGTGGCTGAAGACAACGGATTTGACCGCCTGCTGATCGGCAGCTTTTCCACCTGGCCCGACAACCAGCAGGTCGCCGCCTACGTGCTGCACAACACCGAACGGCTGGGCGTGATGCTGGCCCACCGTCCCGGTTTTGTTGCGCCCACCGTGGCCGCGCGGCAACTGGCGACCCTGGACCAGTTCAGCGAAGGCCGCCTGGCCGTGCACATCATCAGTGGCGGCACCGACGAAGACCAACAGCGCGACGGCGACTTCCTGGCCCACGACGAACGCTACGCCCGTACCGCCGAGTACTTGAACGTGGTGAAGAAGGTCTGGCACAGCGATGAACCGTTTGATCACCAGGGCGACTACTACCGGGTCAAGGGCGCGCAATCGGCGGTCAAGCCCTGGCGCAAAAACGGCGTGCCGATTTTCTTTGGTGGCTCCTCGGCGGCGGCGTTTGACGTGGCGGGGCAACATGCCGAGGTGTATGCGCTGTGGGGTGAGTCACTGGCGCAGACCGCCGAAACCATCGCCAACGTACGCACAGCGGCCGCCAAGTATGGCCGTGAAGAGCAGATTCAATTCCTGTTGGCCTTTCGGCCATTGGTGGCCGACACCGAAGAGGCTGCATGGGCTCGCAGCCGTGAACTGCTGGCGGCGGCGAAAGCCAAATACCCGGCGGCCCCGGTGTTGCATCAGAACGAAGGCTCCCGCCGCCTGCGCGCGGCGGCGGCCCAGGGCGCGGTGCTGGACGAGCGCCTGTGGACCGAATTTGCTGCTGCCACGGGCGCGCACGGTAACTCCACGGCACTGGTGGGCACCGCGCAACAGGTGGCCGATGCCTTGCTGAAGTACCACGCGCTGGGCGTGAGCAAATTCCTGATCCGGGGTTTTGACCCGGTACCGGACACCTTGACCTTTGGTCGTGACGTCATCCCCTTGGTACGCGCGGCCGTCGCACAGCGCGCCTGACACCCCCATCCTTCAACCCGACCGCAGCCTGCGTCAGCGACTACCTGTAGTCGTTGACGCGCTGCGCAAGGCTACGTCCGATCGTAAATGGGAGAGCCGTTTGGTGGGCGGGTTACCAGTCGTAGCTCAGGCGTGCGTAGTAGAACGCGCCGCCAATACCGTAGGGGGTGTTGCGGTTGGCGTATGGGTCTTCGTGGTTGATGGTAGACGCCAGCGCTTCAGGCTGGTTCGGCGGGCGTTTGTTGAACACGTTGTTGGCCCCCAGCGTGGCTTTGAGGTTGTCGGTGACCAGGTAACCCAGCGCCGCATCGGTGATAAACGCGTCGTGCGTGGTGGAGTCTTGCGCCGGGTTGAGTACGTTGTTCACCACTCGGGTTTTGGAGTAGTAGTGCTCGGTCAGTTGTACCGAGAATTTGCCCAGTTGCCAGTCCAGGGAGGCGCGGGCAATGTTCTGTGGCAAGGCTTCTTCCAGCAGGGTAATGCGCTCCCGGTCGAGCAGGCTGAGCCCGGCGTTTTGCAGCACGGCGGGGTCGTTGACCTTTTTCACCTCGGTCTTGTTGCGCGCGTAGCTCAGGCCCCAGTGCGCCTTGCCGTAGCGGTTGTAGTCGATGTCGTAGTCCAGGCGCAATTCAACGCCGCGTGTCTGGGTTTCGCCAAAGTTGGTGAAGTAGCGCACCTGTTGCTGGCTGGTCAGCCCGGCATCGGTCAGCGCCTTGGCCACCGCCGCGTTGTTGAAGCCGTTAAAAGCCCCCGTAAGGAAAATGCGGTCACGAATGTCGATCTGGTACACGTCCACCGAGGCCGACAGGTGCTCGGTGGGGGTGAACACCAGGCCGAAACTGATGTTGGTGGACTTTTCCGGCTTGAGCGGCTTAGCGCCAAGGGCCCGCGCGGCGGGTGAGTCGGGGCGCAAGGTGTCGTAGTAGTAAGACAAGTACGAGGTGTTGGTGATCGGGTCGTTGACCGGTTGTACCGTGGCGCTCTGGTAGTTTTGCTCGGCCAGTGACGGTGCACGAAAGCCGTTGCTCAAGGTGCCGCGTGCCGCGATCACGTCGTTGAACTGGTAGCGGTTGGAAAACTTGCCCGCCACTGCCGAGCCAAAGTCCGAGTAGTTCTCGTACCGGATGGCCAGGCCGCTGTCCCATTTCTCGGTGATTTTTTGTGCGAAATCGACAAAGTACGCGGTGTTGTGCCGAGCCTCGTCAAATTCGAACTCGGGGTTGAACCCCGTGAGGAACGCCGTGCCGGCCCCCGCCAGTTTGCCGCGCAGGTTCACGGCCGGGTAATCGTTGGGGTAGCGGTAACCGCCCCCGGCATAGGAGTAGTACTCGCCCGCGCCCAGCGACAGGGTGTTGTAGCGGTACTCGGTGCCCACCGTGACATTGAGCGGGCGCTCCAACAGGCCTGTTTCGAAGGCGCGCTGGCCGGTCAGTGAGGCGATACTTTCGGTAAATTTGAGGTCACCGGCATGCAGGTTTTGCAGCGGGATCAGGGCCCCGAACGAGGGGTTGGTGGTGTTGAGGATGTTGATGTCGGCACGGTTCTGGCCATAACTGAGGCCCGCGTCCCAGCTCCAGCCCAGAATGTCTTCGGCCTTGAGCCCCAGGTTGACCTGCATGTCCTCTTCTTTGGTCTGCAGCCGCGAGCTGTAGCCGCCGGGGGTGGTGATCACGTTGGCGGTGGCGTTGGTCTCGGAGCGGAACGAGCCTTTTGCCTCGGACCGGCGCGGGCTGTAGGTGGCGAAAGAATACACTTCAAGGTTGTCGTTCAGGGGCACGGCGAGGTTGTAGGCCGCGCTGGTGCTTTCCTGGATGGGCACCACCTCGTAGTTTTCCGGCACGTTGCGGTTGACCGTGGCTTCACGGGGGTCGCCTTCGGCGGCGTAGATTTGCCAGATGGCTTTGGACGGGTCTTTCCACGGCCCCACGGTGTGGCTGTCGCCGGTGTTCAGGTACGACAGGCTGAGGTTAAGGAAACCGCCGTTTTCACCCAGGGCAAAACCCGAATTGAGGCCACCGGTCCAGGTGGCCCCGGCATCGCCAATGCCGCCGACCTTGGCCACGTCATGGTTGTACTCGCCATAGGACACATCGGCCGAACCGCCGGACGCCGCCGATTTGAGGATCACGTTGATCACCCCGGCGATGGCATCCGAGCCATATTGGGCGGCGGCGCCGTCGGTCAGCACTTCGACCCGTTCCACCGCCGACAGCGGAATCAAGCCCAGGTCGGCGGCGGAAGAACCCAGGGTCGCTCCGCCACTGTTGTTGATCAGCGAGGAACCGTGGCGGCGCTTGCCATTGACCAAGACCAGCACCTGGTTGCCAGACAGCCCGCGCAGTGACGAACCGCCGACGTTCTTGGCCAGTGCGCCCCCGTTGCTGTTGATATTGATGTACGACGGCGTAACCAGGGACAGTGCCCGGCGCAGGTCGCTGGAACCGGTTTCGCGCAGGGTCTGGCCCTGAATCATCTGCACGGGGGACAGGGCTTTGAGGGCCGTGGTTTCGACCCGAGAGCCGGTCACCACCACGGTGCCCAGGCGGTTTTTATCCGCCTCGGTTTCGGCGCGGGCCGTCTCCAGTGGCGCGAGGGACGCAGCCCCCACGGAAAGGACGACACCCAGGGTGTGACGACGTGTGTGAAGTGTAGACATGTGTATGGATCCGGTATTGCCTCTGCATTTATTGAGTGTGTGCAGGAATGGTTCGACGCTGGCTGGTTTAAGCCTGGCAAGGGGTCAGCAGTGTGGGGCGGCGGATGCCGCGTTTTCTAAACGTGGGGGTGGGTCTTGGCCCTCCTGTGTTGGGGATCTGGGCGCTCAGCCGAGCAGGTGATACTTGCCGATCAGGTTGAATTTCCACGCCACCGGGTCGTGCACCGTGTGGGTGCGGGCGTTGCGCCAGTGCCGGTCGAAACCGAATTCAAGGCGCGTCGAACTGGCCCCGCCGAGCTGGAACAGGGTGTTGCTGGCCAGCAGGGCGGCTTCGGTGGTGAGAATCTTGGCTGCGGCCAGGGCCGACGACACGGCGTCCGAAGGGCCTGGCCCCTGTTGCGCGGTGACCTCGTCAAACAGCAGGGCGGCCCGTTCCAGCACGGCTTCACCGGCATGGATGCGGGTGTGCAGGTCACCGATGATGGCCAGTACATAGGGGTCTTGCTCAACGGCCTGGACCCCGGTGCGGGCGTAGGGGCGGGCGTGGTTACGCACGTAATCGAGGGTGTCCTTGAACGCGGCGCGGGCAATACCCAGGTCGAGCGCGCTGTGGAACAGGTCCGGGATGCCGTAGGTGTTGGCGGTGGTTTTGCCCTGTTCGGAGTCCAGCACATGGCTGTGCTCCACGCGCACGTTGTCCAGCAGCAGGGTGCCGCTGGCGGTGGTGCGTTGGCCGAAACCGTCCCAGTCATCAAGGATGGTCAGGCCCGGTGCATAGCGGTCCAGCACGGCGGTTTTCGACAGGCCGTCTTCGTCCACGCAACCGATGGAAATCAACTGTGAAAACAGCGCGCCGGTGGCATAGGCTTTGGCCCCGTTGACGCGGTAATGGTCGCCTTCGCGGGTGATGCGGGTGCGGGTGGTGCCGGCGGGCAGGCTGCCGCCTTCGGCGTGGCCATTGCCCCAGCGATAACCCTGCAGGATCTTGCCGAAAAACAGGCGTTTTTGATCTTCACGGCCGACGGCTTCGATCACGCTGGATGCCAGCACAATACTGAGCAGCAATTGGCCGATGGACGCGTCGGCCTCGCCAATGGCCGCCACCACGCGGGTGAGGGTGAGGTAGGACACATCGGCACCGCCGTATTCGCGGGGTACGCGCAGGGCCAACAGACCGTAGCGGGCGCAGTCTTCCAGTTCTTGCCAGGGCAACAACCGTTCCACGTCCCGTTGTTGGGCATTGTGTTTGAAGCGGGCCGCCAGTTGCTCGGCAATCTGCACCGCCTCTGCATCGCTGCGGATGATATGGGCCGGGGTGTCAGGTGGGGCGATGGTCAGTGCTGAAGTCATGGGCAATGCTGTTCCTTGATAAAAACATCCCTGGGTACGCTCTTGTTAAAAGATCGTGAGCAAGCTCGTTTCTACAGGGGGTGGGTGTCAGGCCGGGTTGTAGGAGCGAGCTTGCTCGCGATCTCTACGGGGGGTGTCAGGCCAGGTAGTGGGCATCCGCGAAGTTGCCGTACAGCGCTTCTGATGAGTTGAAAAAGTCCTGCAGGTGTTTTTGCGTCACCACCACGACGGTAGGGGAGACGATGGGGATTTTGGGCAGGTCGGTCAGGGCGATAAGCTGGAATTCGTCGTACCAGGCCTTGCGTTTCACCGGGTCGAGCTCGGTCTGGCCCAGCTCCAGCAGTTCATCCACCCGTTTATTGGCATAGCGTGAACCGTTGGAGAAGGCGATGCCGGGCTTGAAGTTGGTCGAGGCATAGAAACGCTGTGTGCCCATGACCGGGTCCGGCCCGGCGGTGGCGGTGATCAAGGTGGTGTCGAAATCGCGGCGGGTGTACACGCGGTTGACGTACTCGGGGAAGTCCTGGGCGCGAATCACCAGTTTGACGCCGATTTTCGCCAGGTTGCTGCGCAGGTAATGGGCGATCTGCAGGGTTTCGCTGGTGGGGTTGGGGTCGTTGAACACGGTAAGGCGTACACCCTTGGCGTCCCTTTTCAGGCCGGCTTCTTCCAACAGGGCTTCGGCCTTGGCCAGGTCAAAGGGGTAGCGCGGCACGGCGTCGTTGTAAAAGTCGCTCATGGCCGCTGGAAGCGTGCTGTACGCCGGTTGGGCAAAGCCGAAGTAGATGTTTTTCACCACAAAGTCGCGGTCAATGGCATGGGCGAAGGCCTGGCGCACGCGCACATCCTGGAACACCGGTTTTTCCAGGTTGAATTCAAACCCCACCAGCCCGGGCGAATAGGGCGCGCTGATTTCACTGACCTGCAACTGGCGAATGCCACGCAAGCGCTGGACGTTGCTCAGGGCCACGCTGGCCAATTGCACCGCTTGGGTTTCGAGGGCGGCCGAGGCGGCGCTCAGGTCGGGAATAATACGAAAGATCAACGCGTCCAGGTGCGGTTTGCCGGTGTCCCAGTACTGTTCATTGCGCACCAGGTTAATGGACACGCCCCGGTCCCAGCGCTCGAACTTGAACGGGCCGGTGCCAATCGGTTTGAGGTTGTACGGGTTGGTCAGCGGGTTGCCGTTTTCATAGACATGCTTGGGCAACACTTGTGCATCGGTGGACGACAAGGCACTGAGCAGGTAAGGCGCGGGGCTCGACAGGGTCAGCACCACCTGCAACGGCGTCGGCGTTTGAACCTTGATCACCGGGGCAAAGGTGATGATCCCCCGGGAATTGAACGTGCGCCAAATGTGTTCCAGGGTGAACGCCACGTCCTGGGAGCCGAACGGCTGTCCGTCATGCCAGGTCACCCCGGGGCGCAAATTGAAGGTGTAGACCAGGCCGTCGGGGCTCACCTGCCAATCGGTGGCCAGGCGCGGCACGGGCTGGCGCTGGGCGTTATACGACAACAAACCGTCGAACACCTTGCTGGTCATGGTGTAGATCGTGCCGTCGGTGGTCAGTGCGTTGGTCAGGATTGAAGGTTCGGGAAACTGCGACACCACCAGCGTCTGCTTGCCGTCCACGCGGGCGAACACGCTGGATGCCTGCGTCAGCACGCCGGCTCCGGCGGCCAGAATGAGAGCGTCTTTAAGAAACAGCCTTCTTGTGATCGACATGCGGCACCTGCTCGAAACAACTAAATAAAAGAATGCAACTTCAGGTCTAAGGTTAGAACCTGAAGTGTATTTAAAGAGGCGTGATCAAGAGGCTGTTCGGTTGGGCGTCAAAACAGTGATGCGAGCCTAACGGATACTTTCAAACGTGTTCAAGTGCACGGGTTAGATCGTTAAGTTCAGTTGCCATGCCGAGGCGGATAATAAGTTTAGAACTTTTTCGCCGGTGTGAGTTTGAAGTAATTGAGGTATTAGTGTTCGCCGTTAATGCCATTTCCTTTTAATTGATTGCCTTTGCAGAGTATTCAATGCCGGCCAGTACTCTTTATCAGCGTTTTACGCGACGGTTTCGCTCTGGGTTTAGCGGCCCGCTGGTTCGCGCCTTGCCAACGGCGGCCGGGGTGATTGTGCTCAACTTTGTGCTGTTGCAGATGGTGCCCGGCGATGCGGTCGATGCGCTGGTGGCCGAGGCCGGGTCGGCCACGGCCCAAACCACTGAGTTGCTGCGCCAGCAATACGGTCTGGACAAGTCGCCGCTGGCCCAGTTTGGCGACTACCTGGTGCAGTTGGGGCACCTGAGCCTGGGCGACTCGCCGCGTTACGGCATGCCGGTGATGGATGTCATCAGCCAGCGCTTGCCCAATACGTTGATACTGATGGGGCTGGCCTTGGCGATCTCACTGGGCGCAGGCATCGCCCTGGGCACGGTGATGGCACTGTGGGCGGGCCAATGGCCGGACCGGGTGCTGTCATCGGCCGTCTTTGTGCTGTATTCAACGCCCGGGTTCTGGATCGGCCTGATGGCCATTGTGCTGTTTGCGGTCAAGCTCGACTGGTTGCCCGCCGGCGGCGACAGCACCATTGGCGCGGGGCTGGCGGGCCTCGATGCGTTCGTCGACAAGCTCAAGTACGCGATTCTGCCGGCGTTGACCCTGGCCAGTTTCTTTGTGGCGATCTATGCCCGCCTGACCCGCGCCTCGGTGCTTGATGTGCTGAGCCAGGATTACGTGCGCACCGCTCGGGCCAAGGGGCTGTCGCCGTGGCGCATCACCCTGCGGCATGTGCTGCGCAATGCGCTGCTGCCCCTGACCACGGTGGCCGGGGCGCATTTGGGCGGTTTGCTGGGCGGCGCGGCGGTGGTTGAAACCGTGTTTGGCTGGCCGGGTATTGGCCGCCTAACCCTGGAAGCGGTGCAGGCCCGTGAATACAAAGTGCTGTTGGGCATTTTGTTGATGTCGTCGTTTATTGTGATCCTCGCCAATGTGCTGGTGGACGGGCTGCATACGCGGCTGGACCCGCGCATCGCGGCCCGTTTGAAGGGGGGCTGAGGCATGCGCCTGCAAACCCCGAGTTCCGCGCCGGTGCTCACTCACCCGGCCCGCAGTGGCTGGCGTCAACACGTGGGCAGCCTGATGCTGGGCCGCTGGGCACCGGGCATTCAGCGCCTGACCGAACCGCCGCACGCGTTGCCGCAGGCTCCCCGCAGCGGCTGGCCCGTGGCCTGTGCACTGCTGCGCTCGCCCGCTGCGGTGGTGGGTCTGACGGTGCTGCTGTTGATCGGCCTGATGGCCTTGAGCGCCCAGTTTTGGTACCCCGGCGACCCGCTGGACATGGTGGCCCAGCCGTTGCTGACCCCGGGCGAGGACTGGCAGTTTCCGTTGGGCACCGATGCCTTGGGCCGTGACCTGGCGGCCGGCATTGTGCATGGCGCGCGGGTGTCGCTGCTGGTGGGGCTCACAGCCGCGACGGTGAGTGTGGTGCTCGGCAGCCTGGTGGGGGCGTTGGCCGGTTACTACGGCGGTCGCGCTGATCGGGTGTTGACCTGGCTGATCGAAATTTTCCAGACCACACCGTCGTTTTTGCTGGTGGTTGTGGTGGTGTCCATCACTCAGTCCACCGTGGGCATTATCGCGGTGGTGATCGGGCTGACCTCATGGGACACCGTCGCCCGGCTGGTGCGCGCCGAATTTCGCGCCCTGCTCAGCGCCGACTTCGTACTGGCAGCGCGCAGTGTGGGCTACAACACACCCTGGATCATCTTTCGCGAAGTGCTGCCCAATACCGTGGCCCCGATCATCATCACCGCCTCGGTGATCGTGGCCTCGGCCATTCTGACCGAGTCGTCCCTGGCCTTTCTGGGCGTGGGCGACCCCAACACCATTAGCTGGGGCAGCATGATCGGCAGCGGCCGTGACCTGTTGCGCAGTGCGCTCTACCTTACGGCGATTCCGGGCCTGGCCTTGGTGATCACTGTCTTTAGCCTGAACCTGCTGGGCGACGCCCTGATCAGTGCCCTGAACCCACGATTGCGCGGGAGAACCGCATGAATGCTGTAGCCAACGTCGATGATCATCGTCACACCTTGTTGAGCGTGTCAGACCTGCGGGTGAATTACGGCGACTACTGCGCCGTGAAAGGCGTGAGTTTCCAAGTGGCGCGGGGAGAAACCCTGGCGCTGGTGGGCGAGTCGGGGTGCGGCAAGTCCACCACCGCGATGGCGCTGATGCGCCTGTTGAGCGGGCGTGCCGAACTCACGGGTACGGTTGATTTCGAGGGCCTGGACCTGTCTGGCGTGAGCGATGCGGTGATGCGCAACCTGCGCGGCAATGATATTTCCATGGTGTTTCAAGACCCCATGACCTCGCTGAACCCGGTGTTGAGCATCGGTGAGCAAATTGGCGAAGTGCTGCGCCGCCATCGCGGCCTGTCGCGCCAGGCGGCCCGCGCCGAATCCCTGGCCCTGCTCAAGAAGGTACGCATTCCCAACCCCGAGGCGCGCCTCGATGACTTTGCCCACAACCTGTCCGGCGGCCAGCGTCAGCGGGTGATGATCGCCATTGCCGTGGCGTGCAAGCCGCGCCTGCTGATCGCCGACGAACCCACCACTGCGCTGGACGTGACCGTGCAAGCGCACATTCTGCAATTGCTCAAGGACTTGAGCGAAGAGTACGCCATGGGCCTGCTGCTGATTACCCATGACCTGGGCGTGGTGGGCCAGTGGGCCGACCGCGTGGCGGTGATGTATGACGGGCTGATCGTCGAGACGGGCAGCACCGAAGCGATCTTCACCACCCCGCAGCACCCCTACACCCAGGGGTTGTTGGGGGCTTCGCTGCGGCTGGACAGCGACACGCACTATGCCCGTGCGTCACTGCCGGAAATCAATGTGCAGCGGGGGGCGGGCGGGCAGATCCACTTCGACCTGCACAGCTACCCGCGTGCGGCCAAGGCGCTGGAGCCCGATCGCGACGCCTTGCCGCCGATTCTGGACGTGCGCCACCTGCGCACCGAATACAAAACCCGCCAAGGCCCGGTGGCCGCCGTGGACGATGTGTCGTTTACGATTCGGCCGGGGGAAACCCTGGGGTTGGTGGGGGAGTCCGGGTGCGGCAAGTCGACCCTGAGTAAAACCATTTTGGGGCTGATCCGTGCCAGTCACGGGGAAATTCTGCTCAATGGCACCAATATCGCGGCATTACCTGAAAAACAACTGCGCGCTTACCGGCCCTTTGTGCAGATGGTATTTCAAGACCCTTATGGCTCACTCAACCCCAAGCACAGCGTGTACCGCATTCTGGACGGTGTGCTGAAAAACCACGGCATCAAAGAGGCGCAACAGCGCAGCCAGCGCATCCTCGACATCATTGCGCGGGTGGGCCTGCCCCCCACGGCGGTGTGGAAGTACCCTCACGAGTTTTCCGGCGGTCAGCGCCAGCGTATTGGCATTGCCCGTGCGCTGATCTTGCGGCCATCGTTGGTGATCCTCGACGAAGCGGTGTCTTCATTGGACGTGTCGGTGCGCGCCCAGATCCTCAACTTGCTGGCCGACCTCAAGGACGAGTTCGGCTTGGCCTACCTGTTTATTTCCCACGACTTGTCAGTGGTCAAGTACATGGCCGACCGGGTGCTGGTGATGCACGACGGCAAGATCGTGGAAGAGGGTGCCCACGACGGCATCTGGAAAAACGCCCGCCACGCCTACACCCAAAAACTGATCGGCTCCGTGCCGGTGCCGCGTTACCCGGTGGCCGACGACGAGTCGGTGCCCTACACGGATTCGGCCTGGCAAGACCTGCCGGTGGCCATGCTGTTGTCGCGTTTTGCGATCTAGCTTCACCTTTGAATCAACCATCAACCCCCTTTTGGGAGAGCGTATGAGCACCATCGAGTACCGCAACCTGGGCCGTAACGGCATCAAAGTGTCACCGATCACCCTGGGCACCATGATGTTTGGCGGCCAGACCGAAGAGGACGTGGCCAAGCGCATTGCTGATCGCGCCTATGAGCAGGGCATCAACGTTATCGACACGGCCAATGGCTACAACGGTGGCGCTTCGGAAGAAGTGGTCGGCCGCCTGATTGCCGACCGCCGTTCGCAATGGGTGTTGTCGACCAAGTTCGTCAACCCCAACCCGGGGGCGCAGGGCCCGAACGACCGCGGGGCTTCGCGGCACAACGTGATCCAGTCGGTGGACGCCAGCCTCAAGCGCTTGAACACCGACTACATCGACCTGTTCTACCTGCACCGCGAGGACCACACCACACCGGTGGAAGAAACCTTGCGTGCGCTGTCGGACCTGATCCGGGCGGGCAAAATCCGGTCTTACGGGTTGTCTAACCACCGTGGCTGGAAACTGGCTGAATTCAGCCGCACGGCCGATTTGCTGGGCATCGAACGCCCGGCGGCCAGCCAGCCGCTGTACAACCTGGCCAACCGCCAGATTGAAAACGAACACCTGCCGGCGGCGCAGTACTACGGCATTGGCGTGGTGTCTTACAGCCCGTTGGCCCGTGGCGTGCTCACGGCCAAATACGACCCGAACCAGCCGCCGTCCGAAGGCACCCGCGCCGGGCGTAACGACAAACGCCTGCACCAGACCGAATGGCGGGCCGAGTCGTTGAACCTGGCCCAACGGGTCAAAGACCATGCGCAGGCGCGCGGCATCACCCCGGGGCAGTTTGCCCTGGCGTGGGTGCTGAACAACGCATTGATCACCTCGGCCATCGCCGGGCCGCGCACCGAAGCGCAATGGAACGACTACGTGCCGGCGTTGAACTACGCCTTTACCGCCGAAGATGAAGCGTTTATCGACGACCTTGTCATCACCGGTCATGCCTCCACCCCCGGCTACAACGACCCGAGCCATCCGTTTGCAGGGCGCAAATCGCGGGTTTGATGCAAACAGGCGGGGGGAATCTCCTCCGCCTTCTGTACCGGGCTGGTCGCTGGCGCAACCATCGTTAGCGCTGAATGGCGCAGTGATGGGTTTTACGGTGCTTTCAGCTTTTCTCCAGGTACCAATGTCGCCATTGCGGTTGAGCCAGCAGCAGGCCTGCAATGCCGGCCGCCACTACCCCCCATAAGGCGATGGTGCTGGCCACGCCCAAGCGGTCGGCGATGTAGCCGGCAACCACCGTCGCCAGAGGCTGCAAGCCAAACCCGATGATGCTGAACAACCCCATCAAGCGCCCGCGCATGGCAGGCGGCGAGAGGATTTGCACCAGGCTGGTACAGGTCACCATGGCTTGTGAGGTGGCCAGCCCGAACATGAACAGCGCCAGCAATTGCACGGCCAGCACGTCAGTCAGGGCCGAGACCACCAGCCAACTGCCCATCCAGATCAGTGTCATCGACAAGGTCAGCCCCATGCGCCGGATATGGCTGATCACCGGTGACAAGAAAAACGCATAAATCAATGACCCACTCGCTGCCGCGCCCAGCAGCAGGCCGGTACGCTGCGGGTCGCCGTGGGCCACGGCCGGAAGCAGGGCCAGGGTGCCCAGGCCAAACATCGTCAGCGCCGCACAGCACAGGTAGGTGTTGCGCAACGTCAACGTGCGGCGAATATGGCTGATAGCCTCACCCAGCGCCACCTGATTGCCCGCATCGGGCCGTCGCTGCTGCACCTGGCTTAGCGACAACAGCGAGGCAATCACCACCCAGTACGACAGGCCGTTGGCCCAGAACGCTGCGGACATGCCGACCTGGGCCACCAGATAACCCGCCAGGGTTGGCCCCAGTACGCGGCAGACGTTGAGGATCATGGAGTTGATGCTGATGAGTTTGCGGATGTTGTTCAGGCCTGCCAGGTCAAACAAAAACGCCTGTTGCGTCGGGAAATACACCGAGTTGACGCAGCCCATTAAAAAGGCGAACACGAAGATATGCGTCAGGTGGGCCTGATCGGCCTGAATCATGGCCGCGATAAGGCACGTCAGCGCGATTTCAATCAAATGGCAGCCAATCAGCAGTTTACGGCGGTCGTAGCGGTCGGCCAGCGCGCCGGTAAACAGGCTGAACAGCAGAATTGGCAGGCTGGAACACAGTGCGCTGACCCCCAGGGCAAATGCCTGGCCGCCCGACAGTTGATACACCAGTAGCGCCATGGCGGTTTGTTGCAGCCAGATGCCGATCATCGACACCGCTTGGCCCCCCAGGTAAATGCGGGTATGGGCCGACTTCAATGGCGTAAAGTTATTCAGCCACAGTGAAAGCGCAGACATAGTGAGGTTATATCCATAGAACAAACTTAATAAAAGGGGGGCTGAAATCGCGCTGTAATCTGCGTAATGAAGTCAGGGCTGTCAATGGCTGTGCAGTCATAAACTCAGAACGCAATAATCTATAGGCCGCCACCGGGTTTGTTTTACACTCGCTGCACCTCGCACGGGGCGTTAGTTAATTATCTTTAAAACAACGCGAACTCAATGCCGTGCGACAACGTCCGTCATTATTGTGGTTTGTAAGTTGCCGCGCCGTGATTAAGTTGCGGTGTGCACTTATCTTGACAAGAGCGGATGGCATGACGGATTTAAAACTTTGGTATACCCGTTGCCCGACACCGACGCCCTTGGGGCTGGCGGTGAAGTTGGGGTTTCTTGAGGCGGCACTGGCGCAACAGTCGGTGCGCGTACAGTCGCTGCAAAGCGCGGCCGACGAAAAAGTGCGCGCCAGCCATTTTGATCATTCCCAGCCTTGGTCGTTTCGCCAGGGCGGCAATATCCCGCCGATTCATGCCCGTGCCAGTGGCCGCGATACGCGCCTGATCGGGATCAACTGGATCGACGAATTCCAGGCGGTCATCACCTTGCCGTCGACCGGCATTACCCAGGTCTCGGCGTTGGTGGGCAAGCGCCTGGGCTTGCCGCGTCAGCCGCCAGGCCTTATCGATTTTCAGCGCGCCACCGCCCTCAAGGGGTTGTTGTCGACATTGAGCGTTGCCGGCATTGCCCGCGAGGCGGTGCGTTTCGTGGATGTCGCCACCTGCACGCCACTGTTGGGCAGTGCGGCACCGGGCTATGCCCAAGGGGTTCGTCGCTTGCCCTATGCGGCTGAAATCACCCAGTTGATCCGGGGTGAGATCGACGGGTTTTTCGTCAAGGGTGCAGAGGGCTTGAGCGTTGCCCGCCAGTTTGATGCGGTGTTGCTCAGTGAAACCGGCCGCCATCCCGACCCGGCGATCCGCATTAATAACGGCACGCCCCGGTTGCTGACAGTGGACGGCACCCTGGCCCGTGAGCGGCCCGACCTGGTGCAGACCTTGCTCAGTGCTGTGCAACAGGCGGCCGAGTGGGCGGCGCAACACCCGGATGAAACCCGGCGTTTTGTGGCGCAGGAAATTGGCGTTAGCGAAGAGGCGGTGAGCGCCGCCTTCGGCCCCGAGTTGCACCTTAAATTCAGCACCGCCATTGATGCACCGGGCCTCGAGGCCATTGGCTCGTTCAAGGATTTCCTGCGGGTCGAAGGCTTTATCGACGCGGACTTTGACGTCCAGACGTGGGCGTATGGCGAAGCCCGCACCCCCTTAACAACCACCTGACTGCGTGTCGGGCTTGCCCTTTCAGTTCATTGCCAAGCGAACCCTTTCAGGAGTTGAACCATGTCAGAAGCCTTGCTTAACAACCGGCCCGAGACCCGCGCCCCCGCACAGCCGACCGCCATCTGGTATACCCGCTGCCCCGTGCCGACCACCTCGGGCATCGCCCAGCACAAACGTTGGTTGCACAACGAATTTGCCCGTCACGGCATTCAACTGGACTCCATTCGCGCGTCTGCCGACCGCGCCGTGCGCGAGTCGCATTTCCGCCACAGCCTGGCCGGCAGTTTCCGTGAAGGCGGCAACGTGCCGCCGATCTGGGCCCGTGCGCAGGGGCAAGACACCGTGGTCGTGGGCATCACCTGGGTGGACGAAGAGCAGTTTGTGTTTGTGCGCGGTGACAGCGATATCCACACCGCGGCCGATTTGCGCGGGCGCAAACTGGGGGTTGTGCGCAAGGCGGCCAGCGATCTGGTGGATGTGGGCCGCGCCGAGGGTTTGCGCGGCTTGTTGACCGCCTTGCACCTGGGCGGCGTGCCCCATGACAGCGTTGAATTCGTCGATTTGGCCACGGCCGAGTGGGACCTCAAAGAGGTGGCCCAGCACCGTGAAGACCACCACGCCATCCCCACCCGAGCCTTGCTAGACGGCGTCGTCGACGCGATTTTTATCAAAGGGGCGGGCAGCGCCCGGGCGTTGGCACAAGGGTTGCGCCCCATCGTCAACCTCAACGAACAGCAAGACCCGTTCTTGCGGCTGAGCGCGGGCTCGCCCCGGCCCATCACGGTCGACCGGCAGACCTTGATCGACTCGCCGCAGATCGTGGCGCGGTACCTGGCCGTACTGCTCAAGACGGCTGAGTGGGCGCGCGAGCATCCGCAAGACGTGCTGAGCACCCTCGCGGCCGAAACGGGCGTCAGCGAAGACGATGTAGCGCGTGCCTTTGGCCCCAAGTTGCACCTGTCGTTCGAGCCGAAGTTGAGCGAGGTGTATGTTGAAGGCTTGCGCCGTCAGAAGGACTTTTTGCTGGCGCAGGGGTTTATCGACCACGACTTTGACGTCAACGCCTGGGTTGACCCGTTACCGCTTAAACAGGCCCGGGCACTCAAGGACGAGATTGAGCTGGGCTGATCAGAGGTGCACTGAAACGCCGGGCCGGGAGGTCCGGCGTTTTGCGTTTCAGGCCACCGGGGCCGATGGCGCTGAGCATTGCCTGAAACCGCGCGCACTCGGCATGGCGTGGGGCAGGGCAGGCGGCTGCACGGCGCAGGGCATCGCGCAGGGTGCACAAGTGTTGAATGGTGCGGTCCAGTTCATCGGCCTTGTGCGCGAGTCGTTGGTGGTCAATATCAGGTTGGCCGTTTGCGTCCAGCATGGTCGCGATGTCATCCAGAGAAAACATCGCAGCCTGCCCGAGGGCAATCAAGGCCAACTGTTCCAGCACACTGGCCGCAAACACCCGGCTCAGGCCGCGACGGCCGATGGAGCGGATCAGGCCTTTTTCTTCGTAGTAGCGCAAGGTCGAAGCGGGCAAGCCAGAACGCCGCGCCACCTCCCCGATGTCCATCTCTTTCATGCTTGACCTCAAGTCGACTTGAACCTGCAGACTCCCAATCAAAGCGCCAAAACCGGCGCAAGGCAAGGAGAAGGCAGATGCAAACAGCTGAAGCAGTGGTGCGGCTGGTGTGGCTTGGCGTGGGGGCCACGATGTTTATGGACGCCTCGGCGTGGTTGCAAAAACGCCTGTGGGGCATGGCCTCGGCGGACTACGGGTTGGTGGGGCGCTGGTTGGGCCATATGTGCCACGGCCAGTTTTGCCATGAATCGATAGTGAAGGCACCGCGTAGGCGCCATGAACGGCGGGTGGGTTGGCTGTTTCACTACATCACGGGGTGTGTGTTTGCGGGGGTGTTGGTGGCGGTAGAGGGGCTGGGGTGGTTGCAGCAGCCGACGTTGTTGCCTGCCTTATTGACGGGGTTGATGAGCGTGGTGGCCCCGTTTTTTGTGATGCAGCCGGCGTTCGGTTTTGGCCTGGCGGCATCTAAAACCCCAAGCCCATGGGCCGCTCGGCGGCGGAGCCTGATGGCGCATTTGCTGTTTGGGGTGGGGTTGTTTTTGGCGGGGTGGGTGGGGGCGCTTGGGTAAACAGTGGGGGGCCGACCCACTGCCTATGTCACGTCCAGGGGGGCGGATAGGGTGCGGGTGTATTGCGCCGCCGCGTGCCCCGTCAGGACTGGCAGAAGCGCAGGCGGTTGCCGAACGGGTCCGGCACTTCCATGATGATTCCCCAGCCGTGGTCCACGATCTGCGGGCGCGAATAGCCGTACTGCCGGGCGTTCAGTTCATCGTGCAATTGCTGGAGGTTATTGACCGGCACAAACACCGTTGAGCCGGGGCACGCATCGCCGTGATGCCCCGACAGGTGCAACTGCAAGCCGTTGCGGCGGATACCCAGATACAGGGGCAACCCGGGTTCGAAACGATGTTCGAACTCAACGCCGAACCCCAGAAAATCCAGGTAGAACTCCCGCGCCTTGGCTTCATCAAACATGCGCAGGATCGGAATGGGGCTGGCAAACGTGATATCGGGCTCGGTTGCGGGGTGCGGGTGTTCGTTGGGGAGCATGGCGGGGCCTTCAGGTGCGTTGTGTTTACGGGTGGGCCAAGCGGTACAGGGCTTGGGCATGGGACACGATCAGGCCGGCGCGTTGCAGGTTGCGCCGGCTTTGGGCGTTGGCCAGTGTGGTGGCGGCCACCCGCTGACAGCCCATGGCGCGGGCTTGCTCGATGCGATGGGTGATCAGCGCCTGGTGCAGCCCCTGGCCCCGGGCGTGTTTACAGGTAGCGGCGGTGCCCAGGTAGGCGATGCCATTGCTGGCGCTATACAGTGCGGCCCCTGCCACCCGCTCACCATAGGGGTTGTCCGCCCGTTGCAGCAGGTTTTCGACCCGTGCGCACAGGTATTCGCGTTCTGCGGTTTCCAGTGCTTGGGCCAACGTTAAGTCCATGTGTGCCGTCCTTGCTCGGGGCGTGGCGGGTGTCAGGCGGTGGTGCTAACCGTCGAGCCCGAGGTACTGGCACCTTGCGCCGCCAGTGCCTGAAGCAGCGCCGCCGTAGCAGTTTGCAGGGCGGCGGTGGTGCTGGCTATCTGAGCCTGGAGTGCGCCCAGGGACGCAGCCTTGATCTCGGGTGGCTGGTCGCTGGCCTGAATGCTCTGCAGGGTTTGCAACTGCTGTTCAAGCTGTTTTCGCAGTTGGGCGATCTGCTTCAGCAGTATTTTCACAATGTCAGTGCTTTTGTCGTCGCTGTCTTCCACCGGGGCATTGGCGTTGCCGCGCGCCTCCCGGGGCTTGACCGGGGCCGCTTCAGAGAGCTCGCCGGCCGTTTGCGCGGTGGTCGTCGCCGGGGCGGAGGCACCGGCAATGATCAGGCTGGAGGCCAGGTTGTTTACGCTGCCGAGCATGGTTTTTATCCTTGTGGGCAAGGTTCGTTACATCGGTATCGGCGGTATTGCTCAAGGCTTTAGCGTGCCGCCCGGCGACGGCCTTACTCGGCCACGTCGAGGGCTTCGCCAGTGGCGTAGTAATGCCCCCCGGCAACGTAGTGCAGGCTGCGCCACTGAGGATCGGCGGTTTCGAACTGCCAGTGGCCATCGCGAAAGGCTCGGGTGTCCGCCCAGGCACCGACCACTTCACCGATAAACAGGTCGTAGGCCGACTGGTTATGTGGCTCGGGAATCAGGGTGCAGGCCAACCAGGCCGAGCAGCCCGCCACGAACGGTTGATCATGCCCCGGCAGATCGAACAGTTCGACACCACAGTGGTGCAGCTTGTCGGGGTCATCATTAAGGCTGATCGCGCCGACCTGGCTGGTGAGTACGAGTTGCTTCACCGTCGGCACCTGAATCACAAACCGGCCACTGTGCTCGACCAGTTCGCGGGTTTTAACCGATTTATCCAGCACCACGGTCAGTTTGGGGGGGGCGAAATCCAGGGCGCAGGCCCATGAGGCGGCCATGACGTTCTGCACGCCCTGGTGGCGGGCCGAGACCAGAATCGTCGGGCCGTGATTGATCAGTCGATAGGCTTTTTCCAGCGGGACGGCGGCAATGTGCGCGTTCATGGGGGGCTCCTGAGGGGTATACGAGCGTCGCAGTGAATAGCGCGGCAGTTTGCCCCAGAGCCCCGGTATCGAGCAATGCGTGCCAGCCGGGCGTTTGATAGGCATTTACTCGCAGGAGCGCGCTTGCACACGATCTTTTGCTCTTGTACAGACCGGACACATGGTTGACGCCTGTGCGGGGGGCCTTTAGATCAAAAACCAGATCAAAAGATCACGAGCCAGCTCGTTCCTACAAACTCTGCCATCCGTAGGAGCCGGGATTCAGGTTTTACGATCGCTGCGCAATCGGACGTTTCGCCAACGGTTACTAAACACTCGGCCCCTCGGGCGGGCAGGCGGGTCTCAGGGGGGCTCGTACGGTTTCGGCGTGTGAACCCCTAAAGCCGTGTGTGCTCAGACGCCGGAGTGTTTGACCAGCAGTGCGAGCAGTTCGCGGGCTGGCAGCGCCGTGGCACGCGCCGCTTGCTGGCCTGCCCAGAACGGCGAGAACTCGGCACTGCCGGCCTTGGTTGCCGCCTCGGCCAGGTGTTTGCCCGCGTTGTAGGCAATGCCGAAAGGCGGCACGGGCGGATGGCCCGCAGCGCCGGCTTCGCGCATGAACCGATTGACCATGCCACGGGCCGGTCGCCCTGAAATGACGTCAGTGAGGGCGGTGGTTGCGGCGCGTTCGCTGCTCAGCATGTGGCGGTAGGCCGGGCTTGCCGATGACTCCGGGCACAGGATGAACGCGGTGCCCAACTGTGCCGCCAGCACGCCCAGTTCCAGTACCTGGCGAATGTCGTGGCCATCCATCAGGCCGCCGGTGGCGATCACCGGGATGTCCAGGCAGGCGAGCAAGCGTTTGAGCAGTTCCAGGGTAGGCAGTTGCTCATCCGGGGCGTGGGGGTCGAACATGCCGCGATGGCCTCCCGCTTCGATGCCTTGCGCCACCACTACATCGACCCCGGCGGCCTGCACCGCCAGGGCTTCCGCTTCGTGGGTGGCACTGGCAAACAGCACAATCCCGGCCGCCTTGAGGGCATCGATATGCCCTTGTGGCGGCAGCCCGAGGTGAAAGCTGACGACCGCCGGGCGCTCTTCAAGCAGCAGGTTCAGTTGTTCATCCGAGGCGCAGAAGCTGGTGTAAATCTGGTGGATGTCGGCGGGGACCGGGGCGTTGAACTCGGCAAAAAACGGGGCCAGGTGCGCAAGCCAGGCCTGTTCCATTACCGGGTCGGCGCAGGAGGGGGCGTTGCAGAAGACGTTCACATTGAACGGTTTGTCGGTGCGTGCCCGCAGGTCGCGGATCATCGTGCGCCCGGCCTCGATACTGACCGCCGCGATGGAGATAGAGCCCAGCCCCCCAGCCTCACTGACGGCCGCCGCCAGTGCCGGAGTGGCCGTGCCGGCCATGGGGGCCTGGATGATGGGGTATTGAATGCCGAGGGAGGAAAAAAGGCTGCTCATGAAGACTCCTTGCCAGGTTGGGTGGAGCGCTCCGGGCGGCGGGCCAGAGCGTAGGGTCTCTGGAGTCTAAGGGGTAATGACGCGGTTAGAAACATCGTATGATTGAATCCGTACCTACGTATTGAACGGTCGATTCACCCTGTAAATATTCGTAAATCATCTGCGCTTACAGACCTTTCGATAGGTCTGACGGTACAAATCCCACATTTTTTAACCTCAACCCAGAGAGAGTTATGACCCATCACGACATTACCTTCACCCCCGACCCAGATGCGGATTCGATTTCTTCTGATGTGGCCGGTTTCGGCGGGCTATTGGTGTCCACGCAGATCCCGACCCGGGCTGATGGCAGCCTGGAACTGGGCGGCATTACCCAACAAAGCGAGTGCACCTTGCAGGCGCTCAAGGTGGCCTTGGAGCGGGCCGGCAGTTCGATGGACCGTGTACTGCATTTAACGATCTACCTCACCGACATGGCCGACCGGGCTGCCTTCAATGAGGTGTACAAACGCTTTTTCGCCAAGCCGTGGCCAGTGCGTGCTGCTGTGGGCGTGGCCGCCTTGGCGGTAGACGGCATGCGTGTCGAAGTGACCGCAATGGCGGCCAAGGGCTAAGCGGTTCACGCGGCCTGTTGCTGGGCGGGGATAATCGCGGTGCCCGCACGGCGATCTATCCTCTACACTCTCGCTGGGCCATTAAGCCCTTGCCAATGAAGGCTAGACATAAGAGGGGTTTCAATGATGGTACGTATGGTAGTGGGCGTTGCGATGCTGGCTTTGTTGTCAGGTTGCGCCCTGAATCGGTCACAGGTTGAAGTGGACGGCAATGCGGGCGCGGTGCCGACTACGGCCTCGGTCAATGGCAAAAAGGTTTACATCACCGCGGTCGATGAGCGCGTGTTCCAGTCCAAACCCACTACGCCGGACAACCCGTCGGTCATGTTCCAGCAGATGGAAGACAAAGCCATCACTGAACGGGTGATTGCCCGCAAGCGCAACACCTACGGCATGCACATCGGGGATGTGTTGCTGAAGCCGGGCCACACCGTGCCGGGCATTGTCAGTGATGCGGTCGCCGCTGCGTACCGGCAGGCCGGCTACCAAGTGGTCAGCGAACCGGGCGTTCAGGGTGCCACGGGTGTGCAAGTCAACATTGCGCAGTTCTGGTCATGGACCGTGTTGCGGGGCGTGCTGGATTCCGTCACCTACAACCGCGCCGTTTTGAATATCAAACCTGCCGACGGGCCTGAGTACCAGGTCAAAACGGAGGTGAATAAAGAGTTCGCTATCGGCAGCACCGACCGTTGGAAAGTCATCACCGAAGATGGGCTTAAAGCGGTGACCCAGCAAACCCTCAAGCACCTTCAGCAGCCTTGATCGCAGCATTACCGCCGGTAGGCACTGCCGGCGGTAATGTGCCTAACCGAAGACCTGTCGCAGGTTCGTTCGGTAGAAGTCGAACGCTGCAATCGCCCCGTTGATGGCTTGCTGCTCGTGTTCCTCGCTCAGCACCTGGCTGTCGAGCAGGGCGATAAATTGCCGCCAGTGCAGGCCGCGCCCGTCCGGGTGGGCGGCCAGGTGGCTGGCTCCCCGCTGTTGGTCCAGGCCCAGTTGCTGGGTTTCCTTGTACAGGTACGCGGCCCCCAGGTTTGACCCTTCGCTGCAATACAACCAGCCCAAGGCTTCAAAAGGGCCGTTGACCGGTGCCCGTGGCGGTGCGTCGGGCACGCTCAGGCCGAGGTCGGCCAGGTCGCGTTTCACCGCTTCAAATCGCGGCAGTTGCGCCAGCCCCGGCAGGTGCCGGTTCAGTTCCGGGTCGTGATACAGCGCGTCGATTGCGCCGTGAAACGCATGTTGCAGGCGCAGGAACTGGCCGTAGCGCTCAAGGTTTGCGAACGGCCGGGCGGCCATTACCAGGCTGTCGACACTGTCGTGCTCGCGGTGTGTGGCGGCTTTCAGGCGTTTGGCCCGCGACAGGGGCAGGGCCTCAAGGGTGGGTGCGGTCATGGTGAGGTCCTTGGTGAGGGGGGGCAAAGCATAAAGCGTAGCAGGGGGCCGCCAGCGCCGGAGGCGACAGCGGCCACACGGCGTTCACCGGGCAGTCAACGCCGGTGTCCGTGGCGGAATGCTGCGTTTGCAACCCAGGGATTCAAACGCCGAAGCCAGCCGCAGCAAGTTCGAGTCGTCATAGGCGCGGCCGGCGAAGGTCAGGCCCACGGGCATGCCGATGTCGGCCATGACGCCCATGGGCACGGTGACGGTCGGCACGCCCAGGTGACGGATGGCCAGGTTGCCGTTGGCGACCCATACGCCGTTGCTCCAGGCGATGTCGGCCGAGGCCGGGTTGACGTCGGCGTCGGCCGGGCCGACGTCGGCCACGGTGGGGAACAGCACCGCGTCAAGGCCCAGGCGGTCCATCCAGTCTTCCAGGTCGATGCGCCGGGTTTCTTCAAGGCCACGCAAACCGTCCGGCAGGCTGGCGATCTCGTTCCACGGGGTAATCCCGCGCTGGGCCATGCGCACGTATTCGTCCATGCCGGCGGCCAGGTCGTCTTCACGGTTGGGCAGGGTGCCGGGGTCGTGGGGGAAGATCAGCGCGCCGTCGACATCGGCCAGGCGATTGAGCGCCGGGTCGTTGTTGGCCCGCAGGAAGTCGTCGAATGCCCACGCTGACAGTGCCCACAGTTCGTCGTGCATAAACGCTTTGGACACCAGGCCTCGGGTCATTACCGTGGGCGCGCCGGGGCGGTCGCCTTCGCAGTTGGAGACCAGCGGGAAGTCCACCTCGATCACTTCGGCCCCTTGGGCTTCGAGGGCCTGACGCGCGGCGTGCCACAGGTCCATCACCGAGTCGCGGGTGATGATGCGCTGCCCGGTCGGGCCGCCAATGCCGGGCTTTTCTGAGGTGCCTGCTGCCGGATCGGCATTGATAAACAGGCGCGGCACGCCAAAGCGCTTGCCCGCGAGCGCTTCGCGGCCCGCGGCCAGTGCCGGGTAGGAAGCCGGGCGCACGCTGTCCACGGGTGGAATCGGCACCCAGGGTTGCAGGCGCCACAGGTCGCCACGGGTGTCGGGGTCGGGGGCGACCACCACGTCGAGCACGGCCAGCAGGTCGTCCATGGTACGGGCATAGGGCACGACCACGTCCATGGTCGGGGTCAGGGGCCAGTTGCCGCGCACCGAAATCACCCCGCGTGAGGGCGTGTAGGCGCACAAGCCGTTGTTGGAGGCGGGGCCACGCCCGCTTGACCAGGTTTCTTCAGCCACCCCGAAGGCGGCAAAACTGGCAGCGGTGGCGGTGCCGGCACCGTTGGAGGAGCCGGACGCAAAAGGGGCGGTGAGGTAGTCGGCGTTGTACGGGCTTTCCGCGCGGCCATACACCCCGCGCTGCATGCCGCCGTTGGCCATGGGCGGCATATTGGTCTTGCCCAGGCAAATGGCCCCGGCCCCGCGCAACCGCTCGATGGTGAAGGCATCGCGGTGGGCAATCAGGGCCTTGAAAGCCGGGCTGCCGGAAGCGGCGGTCAAGCCTTTGACCAGGTAGCTGTCTTTGGCGGTGTAGGGGATGCCGTCCAGCGGGCCGAGGCTTTCGCCCCGGGCGCGACGTGCATCCGAGGCGTGGGCGTCCTTCAATGCGTCCGGGTTGGGCACCACCAGCGCATTGAGCGCGGTTGCGGTGTGGGGGCCGTCATAAGCCGCGATGCGGTCGAGATAGGCCTGCACCAGTTCCACTGCTGTGGCCTGGCCGGATTCAAGGGCTGCACGCAGCTGGGCAATGGAGGCCTCAGTGACTTCGATCATGGCTTCACCGCTGACAGTTGAAGGGCAGTACACAGCATAAAAAGGCGTTTCATATCGGGTCTCCACGGCACGGCATAACGGCATATCGGCGCAGCTTAGCGAAAATGCGGGCACCTGAGCCAGTCAATGTGGGATTTGTCACCAGAGCTTCCAGGTGTAGTCGATATTTATCCGTAACTCGTTGTCATCACGGTGGCTGGCCTGGGCGGCGAAGTCATTGCGATACCAGGCGTGGCGCACTCGCAGCGACAGGTCCTTGAGGGGCCCGCTTTGCAGAATGTATGAAATTTCGAGGTCCTTTTCGCTTTCGCTCAAGTTGGAGCCGCCCAAGGTGGGCAGTTCGATATTGTCGCCCTGCACGTAGCGCACCATGGCCTTGAGCCCCGGCGCACCCAGGCCGGCAAAGTTGTAGTCGTAGCGCACCTGCCAGCTGCGTTCTCGCGGGTTGAGAAACTCCGAGCTGAGGGTGCCTTCGGTGATCACCAGCGGCTCGGTGCCAAACAGATAAGGCATGCCGGTGGTGCCGCTCAGTTGCATGTAGCCGGCCCCGAATGCGTGGGAGCCCAGGGCGTAGGTCAACATCAGCGCGGTGTTGCGGTTGTCCACCGGGCCGGCCTTGCCTGCACCGTCCTCGCCCGTGATAAACAGGCGAAAATCACTCTTGAGGGTACCGGGGCCCAGCGGGCGATGGTCGACAAAACCCAGGTAGTCCTTGCGGTACAACTCGGCCAGCTCAGCGTGGTAGTACTTGAGGGTTAACTGTTCGGACCACGCATAGTCGCCGCCGATAAACGTGAAGCGGTCGGACTCGGCGCTGCCGTTGAAGCGCCCGTTGGGGGCCCCGACCGACATTTTCTGGTAGTGGGTGGCGTCGCGCAGGTTGATGCGGTCGAGCCAGCCCAGGTGCAGAGTCAGCGGTTGCAGTTCCCGTGACGTCACATACGCGCCGCGAAAGGTTTGCGGTAACAGGCGGGTGGGGCTGGCAAAGGCGATGGGCAATACGGTACTGATCGTGCCCACTTGCAGTTCAGTGTGGGAGGCACGGGCCTTGGCCGTCAGCCCCAACTCGGAATACGCATCGGCCGGCTCACGGGTGCTGGCGCTGTACGGCAACAAACCGGTGCCGGTGTGGGCCTTGGACGAATCCAGGCGTACCCCCAGTTGCCCTTGGGCATCCAGGCCAAAGCCGATGGGCCCCTCGGTGTAGCCCGAGCGCACATTCAGTAAAAAGCCCTGGGCCCATTCACGGGCGGCGGCCTGAGGCGTAGCGTTGACGTAATTGCGATCGAAGTAATAGTTACGCAGCGTCAGGTCGGCATGGCTGCCCTCGACAAAACCGCTGGCCATGGCGTGAGCCCATGGGGAAATGCAGGCGCAGGCGCTGAGCGCCCGAAGAATGTGCTTGAGCATGGCAAGGTCACTTTTATTGTTATGGAGTAGGAGCAAACCGCCCCGCACGGTGTGGATGCGGGGCGTTACAACGACCGGTCAGTCGTGGGCGCAGGCCTTGCGCCGCGTTGACAGGTAAAACAGGGCGGCAGCGGCCAGCACGATGCCCGGTGCCGAAGCCAGCATGACGCCCGCCGTTCCGGTGCCCAGCGCGAGCATCTTGCCGGCTACCAGCGGGCCGCTCATGGCCCCCAGCCTGCCAATGGCCACGGCGCTGCCAACGCCGGTCGCCCGTATCGAGGCCGGGTAAAAGTGCGGGGCCAAGGCGTACAGCACGCATTGCCCACCCGTGGCGAAAAAGCCGGCGACAAAACCAGCCGCCAGCATGCTGTCCAGGCGCGTGACCAGGCCCAGAGCGGTTAGCGAGGCGAGAATGCCCAGGTAAATCAGCGCGCACAGGGCCCAGGCGGGCAGACGGTCCATGACCCAACCCAGAAACAGCGTGCCCACGGCGGCACCGATTTGCAGGGCCAGCATCACCGCGTTGGCATCACGGCCACTGAACCCTTGCCCGATCAGCAGGCTGGGCAGCCAGTTGATCAAGATGTAAACCACCATCAGGGTGAAGAAGTAGCTCACCCAGATCAGTGCGGTCGGCCACGCCGCACCCTCGCCAAACAGGCCTTGCACGACGCCGATGGGGGCTTCGCTGCGGGCCTGGCGAAATTGCTGCGACTCCGGCAGGTAGAGGCCGAGCAGGGGCACAATCATCAACGGCACCACGCCGCCGACATAGAACACCACTTGCCAGCCAGCGGTGAATTGCGCGATGCCAATACAGGCCGCCAACGCAGCCCCCAGGGGCACGCCGCAGTACATCAGGCTGACCGCCATGCCGCGCAGGCGTGGGCCCGCCACTTCACTGGTGAGCGCGATCAGGTTGGGCAGCGCGGCCCCCAGGCCCACGCCGGTAAGGCAGCGGGCAACCAGCAGGCTGTTGAAATCCCAGGCCAGGGCGGTGGCCAGCGAGAACAGGCCAAACAAGGCCACCGAGCCCATGAGCACGCGTTTGCGGCCTACGCGGTCGGCCAGCCAGCCGCCCACAAAGGCCCCGGGCAACAGGCCGAAAATACCGGCGCTGAACACCCAACTCATGTGCACTTTATCCAGCGCAAAGGCGCTGGCCATCCCTTGGGCTGCGATCCCGGCAGCCTGCAAATCGAGCCCTTCCATCAGGGCCACCAGAAAACACAGTGCAATCGTGCGTACAACGGGCAGGGGTGAAGCCAAGGTGAACGTTGTCATGGGCAGTACCCTTTTTATTGTTGTCGTGAAAGGGGCGACTCAACCGGCGGGTGTCGTCAGCGGCGGCGGGTAGCCAGCCAATCCGGCACCGCCGACATGCGCGGCCATTGCCAGGTGCCGGGTGTGGCGCGGGGCTGTGATCGTCACGTGGGTGCCGGTACGGTGGCGCGGTCACTGGCCGTGAAGGTGACGGCGACACCGCCAAGGCCGTCGATCCAGGCTTCAAAGTGATCGCCCTCGGCAACGGCGACCATGGGCCCCAGAGCGCCAGTGAGGATGATGTCGCCCGCCCGCAGCGGGTCTCCCAGGCGGGCCATGGTGCGGGCCAGCCACACGGCCGCATTGATCGGGTGGCCCAGGCACTCGGCACCACTGCCGCTGGACACCACCTCGCCGTGGCGGGTCAGGCGCATGCTGGCCTGGCGCAAATCCAGGCCGTCGATGCGCCGCGCCGGGCCTCCCAGCACAAAGCAACCGCTGGAGGCGTTGTCGGCCACGGTGTCGACGAAACGGATGTTCCACTGCTGGACCCGGCTGCCGACGATTTCCAGCGCTGGTACCACCCAGCCGGTGGCAGCCACGACTTCGTTGAAGGTGGTGTCGGCGTGGGGCAAGTCGTGCTGCAAGATCAAGGCGATTTCGGCCTCGATCTTGGGTTGCAGCACACGGTTGAACGGCACGGTTTCGTTGTCACCGTAAGCCATGTCAGCGAACAGGGTACCGAAGTCTGGTTGGTCAACGCCCAGTTGCTGTTGCACCTTGGGGTGGGTCAGGCCGATCTTGCGCCCGACCACGCGCCGCCCGTTGCTAACCCCATGGGCCACGTTGAGCTGCTGAATGGCATAGGCGGCGTCGGCATTGTTTTCGCCGATTTGCTCGCGCAACGGGGCGATGGCTTCGCCGTGGGCTTCGGCCTGGCGCAGATCGGCCGCCAGGCGTTCCAGGGTGTGTGGGGGAAGGGTCATAAGAGGCTCGCTTATTAATGGGTCAGGAAGTCCAGCACCAGGCGGTTGAACGTGTCGGCGTGTTCCCATTGCGCCCAGTGGCCGCAGCGGTTGAACACGTGCAATTGCGCATGGGGCAAACCGGCGAGCAGGCGCAGGCCAGTGTCCATAGGCACGAAGCGATCCTCACGGCCCCAGACCAGCAGGGTGTGGGCGCTGATTTCGTGCAGGCGATGGCTGAAATCCGGGAATTGTTTGGGGTTGAGCCGGCTGCTTTCGACGAAGTTAGCGAGGTGATCACGGCGCGACAGCATGTTGTCCAGGCGGGTCTGGAACAGGGTTTCGGTGAGGGTGCTGGTGTCGAACACGAAGACACTCATCATTTTTTTCAGGTTTTCGAGGGTCGGTTCACGGTACAGCGCGCCGATCAACTTGATGCCTTCGGTGGGTTGCGGTACGAAGGCGCTCGGGCCACCGGTGCCGCCCCCCATCAAAATCAGCTTGCCGATGCGTTCGCGGTTATCCAGGGCAAAAGCCACAGCGCTATGGGCCCCCATGGAGTTGCCGATCAGGTGCACACGGCCCAGTTCCAGCACGTCGAGCAGGCCTTTGAGGGCGTGGGCATTGAGGTTCGAGCGTGAGCCGGGGCTCACCACCGGGTCACTTTTGCTCCAGCCCGGGCAGTCCATCAGGATCACGCGAAAGCCGGCATTGACCAACGGTTGCAGGTTGCGGTTGAAGTTGGCCCAACCGCTGGCACCCGGGCCGGAGCCATGCAGCATGATCACGGTCTCGGCCTGCGGGTTCGCCGGGTTCGGTGCGATGTCGTTGTAATGCAGCTGCAGGTCCAGACCGCCTTCGCGGATGCGGGCAAAACGGCTGGTGGAGGCTTCGGTGAAGGCGGGTTCAGGGGCAGTCATGGCAAGGTTCCTTGGAGTCAAAGGGGGGACGTGAATGGCTGGGCGCCCAGGGCACCGAAGCCTGCAATCCACTCGGGAATCGGCCGGTAGTAGCGGCCGTGGCTGTGATAGGGGCCGAAGGCCGACAGGGCGGCGAATGCAGCCACCCAGGTTTTGACTTCGTGGGTGGACTTGCCCGCCAGCGCCGAAAGCGCAGCGTTGCTCAGGCCGTCCAGATCGCTCAGGCGGCCCTGTTCCAGGGTGTCGAGAAATTGCTGATCCCAGGTCGGGTTAAGCGGGTGCAGGCTGTTTTGATCCTCGACAAACTGCCGGGCGGCCTGGATTACCCGTTGCTGGCGGGCCTCTCGCTCCGTGGCGGGCAATTGGCGACCACTGCCCATCAGGCGGTCGGCCATACGGGCGTCTACGGTGGCCAGTTCCGGCACCGGCGGTTGATGGGACAAACCGCCCGAGGCCAGAAACAACACTCGCTTATTCAGCGTGCGGGCCCAGTGGCCGATGGCTTCGCCGAGCAGGCGGGCGCGCTGGAAACCGGGCAGCGGCACGGCCACGCAATTGATAAACACGGGGATCACCGGGCACGCTTGCAGGCCGCCCACCAGCAGATCCAACGGTTGGGCGAAGGCATGATCGACTTGCATGCAATACGACACGGCGGTATCGACACCGCCGTCCAGCACCGCTTGGGCGCAGGCTTCGGCCAGCGGCCGGGGCACGTCCAACGGGCCGGCGGCCGTGTCGAAATCGCCGATGGCCTGGGCCGCCATGCCCACGCAGAACGGGGGCATCACGTCATAGAAAAAGCCGTTGTAGTGATCGGGGCCGAACAGCACGATCAGCTGTGGATCGAAGCGGGCGATGCGCTCGCGGGCTTGGCCGAGCATGGCGTCCACTTCGGCCAGCACCTGAGGGCTGGGGTCAACGTGGCCCACGAGTGGGGTATGGGACAGGCACTGCACCAAAGCACTCATCTCACGCCACCTGCCTGGCGACAGCCGCGTCGGTGGGCAGTGGCACGGCGTTTAGCGCTGCGGCCAGTTCGTCGCAGGCCCGGCCCACGGTTTGCGGGATGGCCACGGCGGCGAGGAAACGGTCGGGGCGCAGCAGCGCAATGGAAGAGGAACCGCGCGCGAACCATTCCTTGAGGCGGCCTGTGGTGTCACCCACGCGGATCACGCCTGCCGGCGCATCACTGGCGGCTTTGAGTTGAACGTCTGGCAGCACTTGGATAAAACGCGTGCCCAGCGCTTGCCATTGCGCCAACTGGGCGGGGTTCAGGCCCCAGGTCGGGTCGCAGCCCCAGGCAATGATGGCGAAGTTCTTACCGATCACTTCGTCCAGCAGTACGGTACTGCCGGCTTCGGTCAGCACCCGGGGCTGAATAAACATTTTACCCACGGGCGAGTGTTTTTCCGTGGGGGCGATCAACGCGCCACGGGTGTACTGCGGCATGGGTTTGAAGCGCATTTCGACAAAATAGCGTTTGACCGGCGGCACGTAATTGAGCAGCCACGACACGCCGTCGCGCACCGTGCCTTGCCAGCGTTTGGGCGGCGCGAGCACATGCCCGGCCAGCACCGACAAGTCGATCATCGCTTTGGCATGGTCCCGGCGTTCCTGCTCATAGGTGTCGAGCAGGGCGTCGGTACTCAGGCCCTTGACCACCAGCGCCAGTTTCCAGGCCAGGTTGCAGGCGTCGCGCATACCGCTGTTGTACCCCTGGCCCTGCCACACCGGCATGATGTGCGCGGCATCCCCGGCCAGCAGCACACGGCCTTTACGAAAACGCCCGGCCAGGCGCGCGTTATGGGTGTACACGCGGCTGCGGATCAGTTCGATGCGGTCCGGGTCGGGGATGACCTTGGCCAGCAGCTTGCGCAGGTTCTCGGGCTTGCTCAGTTCAACTTCGGTCTCGCCGGGCATCACCATAAATTCAAAGCGGCGCACGCTATGCGGCAAGGCCGCCGACACATAAGGGCGCACCGGGTCGCAGCACAGGTACACATGGGGCGTGCTCAGCGGGTCATTGGCGATGTCGACGACGATCCACTGGTTGGGGGCGGTCTTGCCCTCAAAGCTGATGTTGAGGTTGCGCCTTACCAGGCTGTTGCCCCCGTCGCAGCCAATCAGGTACTGGGCGTGCAACCGCTCAGTCTGGCCGTCGGAGCCCTTGAGGGTGAGCGCCACGCCCTTGTCGTTCTGGGTAAACCCTTCCAGCTCACGGCCGAACAGTACCTTGACGTTGTCAAAGCGCTTCAGGCCGTCAAACAGCACACGGTCGGCCAGCGGCTGGATAAACGCATTGCGGCGCGACCAGCCGAACTCATCGGTTGTGGGCTGAATATCGGCAAAGCAGCGACCCTTGGGCGTGAGAAAACGCATGGCATGCCAGGGGGTGGTGTGGGGCAGGACCTGGTCGACCAGGTTGACGGCCTGGAAGGCCCGCAGGCTTTCATCATCCAGGCCGATGGCGCGGGGATAGTCGATCAGGCTGTCGAGTTTTTCCAGCAAGGTGACCGTGACACCACATTGGCCCAGGTAATTGGCGATCATCAAACCGACAGGGCCAGCGCCGACAATAGCGACGTCTGTGGTCATGTCCACAGTGCAAGGTGTGGGTGCAGAACTCATGGGTATCTCCGTGCAGCGCTTTTTTGAATTTGTTGTTGGGCTCAGTATGGAAACCGTCACGCTGGTGGACAACGACAACCCTTGCTAGGGTGCACTGAGTGCACATCGTTGAATTACAAGAAAAAAGAGGTCGCCCATGAGCGAAACTGAATACAAGGCCGTGCGCGGCCTGATGCGCGGGCTGGCCCTGATTAACGGGTTGAACCGCTTTGATGGCGGGGCGAGCACGGCGCAATTGGCGCAGCAGTGCGGGCTGCACCGCACCACCGTGCGCCGTTTGCTGGAGACCTTGCAGGCCGAAGGGTATGTGCGCCGCAGCGAGTCGGATGACAGCTACCGGCTGACACTCAAGGTGCGTGAATTGAGCGAAGGGTTTCGCGATGAACAATGGATCTCGTCTGTGGCGGCCCCTTTGCTCGGGGAGCTGTTGCAACAGGTGGTGTGGCCCACGGACCTGTGCACCCTGGACGGTGACGCGATGGTGATTCGCGAAACCACGCACCGCTTCAGCCGCCTGTCGTTCCATCGCTCAATGGTGGGGCGGCGCTTGCCCTTGTTGATGACCGCGACCGGGCGGGCGTACTTCGCATTCTGCTCGCCGGCCGAACGCGAAGAGTTGATCGAATTGCTGATAAGCCGTGATGACGAGGAAGCCGTGCTGGCGGCGGACCGACGCTTTGTCGAGCGCCTGGTCGAGCACACACGGGGCAAGGGCTACGGCGAAAACAATGCCCACTGGGGGGCCGAGCGAAAAATCGCTTCCATTGCCATTCCGGTGATGTTTGAGGCGCGGGTGATGGGGTGTTTGAACCTGGTCTATATCGCCAAGGCCATGCCCGTTGAAGAAGCGGCAAAACGCTACCTGCCCGCCATGAGGGCGGTGGTGGGCAAGATCGAAGCCGGGTTGGGCGCTTAAAAACGTGTACGCACTGACCTTGTCGTAAAGGGGCCACAGGATTAGCCTTCAGCTTCCTTTTTAGCCTGGAAGCCAAGCCATGATCACCTGCTACCTGCGTTATGTGATTGACCCTTACCAATTGGCCGAATTCGAAACCTACGCGCGGGTGTGGATCCCGCTGGTGGAGAAGTTCGGCGGCACGCACCACGGCTATTTCCTGCCTTCGGAAGGGGCCAACAACATAGCGCTGGCGATGTTCACCTTTCCCAGCCTGGCGGCCTATGAAGACTATCGCGAACGGTCCAAAACCGACGCTGAGTGCATCGCGGCGTTCAAAACGGCTGAAGACGCCCGCTTTATCCTCAGTTACGAACGTTCGTTTTTCCGACCGGTATTTGAGTAATCCCCTCGCGAGGCTATAGCGCCGGTTTTCTGAGGAAAATCGGCGGTTTGGTAACACCCGCGCGGTAACAGTCAAGGTCAAAAGACCGGGTGAAATCGCCGTCGAAAAAGCGCAGGGCCGTCGGTAACGCACGCATACACTGACGTGGGTCAGTACCGGCCTTGAAAAAAAACCGCAGAATATCTTGTTACTAGTTGTGACAATGGGATATTATCGTCCTGCGTTCACCTACCACGGTTTATGCATTTTTAAGCCCCAAGTTTCCATCAGCTACTTGGGCTTTTTTTTGCCTGAAATTTGATATTGGATCCAATTTCCGGGCATAAAAAAGGCACCTTCGAGAGGTGCCTTCCGTTCAGGGCTGCGCGTAACGCTTAACCCGTTGCTTTTGCACTCCACTCACCGTTGACCAAACGTTGCAGGCCCAGTGGGTTGCTGTTTTGCAGCGCTTCAGGGAGCAAGGCGTCCGGGTAGTTCTGGTAGCACACCGGGCGCAGGAAGCGGTCGATGGCCAGCGAACCCACTGAGGTGCCACGCGCATCGGACGTCGCCGGGTACGGGCCGCCGTGGACCATGGCGTCGCACACTTCCACCCCGGTGGGGTAGCCGTTGACCAGAATGCGGCCGACTTTCTGTTCCAGGATCGGCACCAGCCACTGGTACTGTTGCAGGTCGGCCGGTTCGCCAATCAGCGTGGCGGTGAGTTGCCCGCGCAGGGCCAGCAGTGCGGCCTTGAGCTGAGCGTCGTCGGCCACTTCAATGATGATGGTGGTCGGGCCGAACACTTCTTCTTGCAGCAAGGGGTCCTTGTTCAGCAACAGGCTGACATCGGCCTTGAACAGTTGCGGCTGGGCCTTGGCACCGGCTTGGTGTTGCCCGGCCAGGTGGCTGATGCCCGGGTGCGACAGCAGGTGTTCCACGCCCTTGGCGTAGCTGCGCAGGCCGCCAGCATTGAGCAAGGTGTGCGGCGGTTGTTCAGCCATGTTCTGTTGCAGTTGCTCGATAAACGCCGAGAACGACGCCGAGCGCAGGCCGATGACCAGGCCCGGGTTGGTGCAGAACTGGCCACCGCCCTGGGTGACCGACGCGGCCAGGTCCTTGGCCACGGTAGCGCTGCGTGCGGCCAGCGCCTGCGGCAGCACCAGCACCGGGTTGATGCTGGACATTTCAGCGAACACCGGGATCGGCTGCTCGCGTTCGGCGGCCATTTTGCTCAGGGCGTTGCCGCCGTGCAGCGAACCGGTAAAACCGACGGCTTGAATCAGCGGGTGCTTGACCAGTTGCTCGCCCACACCCGAGCCAAAGATCATGTTGAACACGCCCGACGGCATGCCGGTTTTCTCGGCGGCGCGAACGATGGCGCTGGCCACGAGATCGGCGGTTGCCATGTGCCCGCTGTGAGCCTTGAACACCACTGGGCAACCGGCGGCAAAAGCGGCGGCGGTGTCACCGCCGGCGGTGGAGAAGGCCAGCGGGAAGTTGCTGGCACCAAATACGGCCACCGGGCCGACACCGATGCGGTACTGGCGCAGGTCGACGCGCGGCAGCGGGGTGCGGTCCGGCAGGGCCAGGTCAATTCGCGCCCCCAGGAAATCACCACGGCGCAGCACCTTGGCGAACAGGCGCATCTGGCCGCTGGTGCGGCCGCGCTCGCCTTGAATACGGGCGGCCGGCAAGGCGGTTTCGCGGCACACCACGGCTACAAAGTCATCGCCCAACTGGTCGATTTCATCGGCGATTGCGTCGAGGAATTCGGCGCGACGCTCAGGGCTCAGTTGGCGGAACGCGGCAAAGGCCTGGTCGGCGGCAAGGGCGGCGCGGTCCACTTCTTCGGCGGTGGCCTGGTGAAAAGTAAACGGCAGCGCTTCGCCAGTGCTGGCATCCAGGCTGTGCAGGGTGACGGTGCCAGCAGCGCTGCGGCCGCCATTGATGAAGTTGTGGCCGGTTACGGTCGACATGGTGGGTTCCTTGCTAGAGAGGTGTTTAGCCCGGTGGCTCAGGCACCAGACAGGGGAGGTAGGGGTCGCCAGGCACACGGCACGACAGGGTAGGCGGGCACCTGTAACTGATGTTAACGGACATCATACGAGTTGATATTTCGTCCCGCAATGCAGAATTTCCACTGGAAGTGCCATTGGTAGCGGTTTTTTGATGCTCGAGTGTAGACACAAAAACACATGTTGTCGTACCTCTTTGTGCGCGGCAAGTATGCCCGGGGCCCCTGCGCGCTACACACGGCAGCCCTTGCAGCCACTGGGGCGCCTCTTGAGGCATATCAACATGCTATCGTGGCCGACTTTTTCAAGAGGAATAACCATGCGAATGCTGATCGGTGCTGTGAGCGTGGCCTTGTTGGCCGGCTGTGCCTCAACGGCCATGAATGAGACCCGTCAACACAGCCCGGTGCGGGCGCTGACGTCGGATAAAGCGGCACCGCTGGTGGCCGAATGTATTCAGTTTTCGTGGCAGGACGAAACCGTGTTCGGGGTGGATGCCAGCGGCTATATCCAGTCGGGCAAGAACGGCCAGTTGACGGTCTACACCCGTGGCGGCGAGTCCTTTGCCGACCTGGTGCCGCAGGGCATGGGCACCTCCGTGAGTTACTATGCCCAGCGCCCGGATGACAGCACGGCCCTGCGCCGCATGGCGATGCTGGCGACATGCCTGTAACCCGGTCGGCGTGGCGCTGAGGCCGCCGTGGTGCAGGTAAGGCAGGGCTTTGTCCTCACCCGTCACTGGCGCGATACGCCCGCGGGCACGGAAGTGGAGTTCTGGTTGGCCACCGATGCGGGGCCGCAACAGGTGCGCTTGCCGTATCAGGTGTGCAATGCGTTTATTCCGGCCGTGCAACGCGAGCAGGCCGAAGCCCTGTTGCAGCATGAGCGGCATGTTGAGCTGCGGGCGTTGGCGTTGTGTGACTTCCAGTCCCGGCCAGTCCTGGGCGTGTACTGCCGCCAGCAGGGCCAATTGATCGACATTGCCCAGCGGTTGCGCCGTGCTGGAGTGGATGTGTATGAGGCCGACGTGCGGGCCCCCGAGCGCTACCTGATGGAGCGTTTTATCACGGCCCCCGTGAGTTTCAGCGGCGAGCTTCAGGCCGACGGTGTGCTGCACAACGCCCGGATGAAACCTCACCCCGATTACCGACCACGCCTGAAGCTGGTGTCGCTGGACATTGAAACCAGCGCCCAGGGCGACTTGTACTCCATCGCCCTTGAAGGCTGCGGTCAGCGCCAGGTGTACATGCTGGGCAAGGCCACCGACGCCGATACGCCGGTCAATTTCGACCTGGAATTTTGTGCCACCCGGGGCGAGTTGTTGCACCGCCTGAATCACTGGCTGGCGCTGCACGACCCTGACGCGATCATTGGCTGGAACGTGGTGCAGTTCGACCTGCGTATTTTGCACGAGCATGCCCGGCGCCTGGGTATACCGCTGCTGCTGGGGCGCGGCGACAACGAGATGCAATGGCGCGAACACGGCACCCGCAAGCAGCATTTCTTTGCCAGCGCGGCGGGCCGCCTGATCATCGACGGCATCGAATCGCTGCGCTCGGCCACCTGGTCGTTCTCGTCTTTTAGCCTGGAAAACGTTGCGCAAACCTTGCTGGGAGAAGGCAAGGACATCAGCACGCCGTACCAGCGCATGGACGAAATCAACCGCATGTTTGCCGAGGACAAGCCGGCCCTGGCGCGTTACAACCTTAAAGACTGCGAGCTGGTGACGCGCGTCTTTGAGAAAACCGAGCTGCTGACCTTCCTGTTGGAACGTGCTTCGGTGACCGGGTTACCGGCCGACCGCAGCGGTGGCTCGGTGGCGGCGTTTTACCATTTGTACATGCCGTTGATGCACCGCCAGGGCTTTGTCGCCCCGAACCTGGGGGAGAAGCCGCCCCAGGCCAGCCCGGGCGGGTTTGTCATGGACTCGCGGCCCGGCTTGTACGAATCGGTGCTGGTGTTCGACTACAAGAGCCTGTACCCGTCAATTATTCGCACCTTTTTGATCGACCCGCTGGGGCTGGTCGAAGGCCTGCGCGACCCCAGCGATGAAGCGTCTGTACCGGGGTTTCGCGGGGCCCGTTTTTCCCGCACGCGGCATTGCCTGCCGGCCATTATCGAGCGCGTGGCCAACGGCCGTGAAGTGGCCAAGCGCGAGAAAAACGCGCCCTTGTCTCAGGCCCTGAAAATCATCATGAATGCGTTTTACGGCGTATTGGGCTCCAGCGGCTGCCGGTTTTTCGACACGCGCCTGGCGTCGTCCATCACCCTGCGCGGCCACGAGATCATGCTCAAGACCCGGGCGTTGATCGAAGCGCAGGGCTTTAGCGTGATTTACGGTGACACCGATTCGACCTTTGTGTGGCTGCGCAGCGAACACAGCGAAGCCGAGGCGACGCGTATCGGCCGTGAGCTGGTGGCCCATGTCAATCAGTGGTGGCGGGCCCATGTGCAAGAGACCTACGGGCTTCACAGCGCGCTGGAATTGCAGTTTGAAACCCACTACACGCGGTTTTTGATGCCCACCATTCGCGGCGCTGAAGAAGGCAGCAAGAAGCGTTACGCGGGGCTGGTGGTGCGGGCCGACGGCGAGCGCGAGATGGTCTACAAGGGCCTGGAAACCGTGCGCAGTGACTGGTCGCCGCTGGCCCGGCAATTTCAGCAGGCGTTGTACCAGCGTATTTTTGATCGCCAGCCGTATCAGGCGTATGTGCGCGATTTCGTGCGCAGCACCCTGGCGGGCGAGTATGACGAGCTGCTGATTTACCGCAAGCGCCTGCGCCGCCCGCTGGACGACTACGAGCGCAACGTGCCGCCCCATGTGCGCGCGGCACGGCTGGCCGATGAGTACAACGACCAGCAGGGCCGGCCCCGGCAGTACCAGAGCGGCGGCAGCATCCGTTACCTGATCACCGTGGCGGGGCCGCAGCCGCTGGAAAACCTCACCGCGCCGGTGGACTACGACCACTACCTCACCCGGCAACTGCAACCGGTGGCCGATGCGATTCTGGTGTTTGTCGACGACGACTTCAGCGCCCTGGTGGGCGGGCAGATGGGCCTGTTTTAAGCGCCCTTGGCGGCGGCTAGTTCCCTGGAGCGGGCACGGTCTTTAGCCGCCTTGGCTTCGACCGCCAGGCACTCCAGGCAGAACTGCTCGGCGTAGGTCATAAAAATTTCAGTGGTGTCGCCCTTGATCGTGCGTGACCCGGCGAGGATGTAGCGCATGCGTTTTTCGGTGGCACCGATGCGCTGGGCAATCCAGCCCGGCGTCTGGCCGATGCGGTCGACCAGTTTGTTAGCGTATTCGGTGTCGGGGTTGTAGCGTTCAGCGTTGGGGTACATAGGGGTTCCATGTGCGGGGGAGTAAAGCAGGGCGGCAGGGTACTCCTTTTCCGCGGGCCGGGCTTGCTGCCGTGCCCGGCGCGACGCTTAAACCGCTCAGCGGCGGCTTTCGCGGTACTGGCTGGGCGACAGACTGGTGAGTGCGCGGAACTGGCGGCTGAAGGCGCTGTGATCGGTGTAGCCGCAGCGCAGGGCAATGTCGGTGATGGGCAGCTCGGTGTGCAGCAGCAGCCGCGAGGACTCTTCAAGGCGCGCCTTGTGGATCATCTGCCTGGGCGTGAGCTGGAACACCCGTTTGCAGTTGCGCTCCAGTTGCGCCACTGACACCCCGGCGATGGCGGTCAGTTCAGCGAGGGCGATGGGGCGGGCAAAGTGTTCGCGAATATAGGCGTCCACAGCGGCCAGTTTCTGAAACGCCGGGTGGCCCGACTGCGGCAGTTGCAGGTCGCGGGAGATGCCCGCCAGGCCGACGATGCGGTCTTCGGTGTCGCGCAACGCCAGTTTGTGGGTCAGGCACCAGACCGGCTGGTTGCCGAAATACAGGTGCAGTTCCAACTGGTCGGCCAGGGTGCGGCCGCTGGTCAGCACCCGGCGATCCTGCTCGGTGTACAGCGGGCCGAAGCGCTGGGGGAACACCCGCTCGGCGGTCAGGCCCAGCAGTTCATGGCTGTGCTTGAAGCCGCAGCGGCGGGCCAGGGTCTGGTTGACAAAGGCGTAGCGGGCCTCGCTGTCCTTGATGAAAAACACCACATCCGAGAGCGTATCGAGCAACGGTGCAATCGGTTGCAGGCTACTGAGCAGGGTCGGCAAATCACACGGTTTGAACGGGCTGAGCGAAGCGTACATGGTGCTGTCGGTCTGATGGCAATCAGCCGGATCATAGTCATTTGGCTCCCCGGCCGATACCCCCGCGCCCGGATTCATGCGGGCGGGGTCTCGTCCAGGCACAGCAAGGTGTCAATGCGCGCGGGGCTGAAGGGCGGCCGGGGGGCCGGGGTTTGCCAGCCAAACAGGTGGGCCACGGCCCCGCCGCACACACGGCCTTGGCACGCGCCCATGCCGCAGCGGGTGGCCAATTTGGCCTCGCGCCAGTCGCGGTGGCCGACGAGGTCGGCGTAGGCCACGTCCTCACAGCGGCACACCAGCGTGTCGGCCCGGGGCAGTTGCTTGAGCGTCGGGTTGAGGGCGAAGGCGCGGTTCAGTGTGCGGGCAAACCCTTGCCAGCGCGCACGCCGAGGCCACAGCGCCTGTGCGGCCTGGCGCGCGCCGACGGCGGCGTGGCCGGCAATCGCGCCCTCGACCAACGCCAGTTCACTGCCGCCAAAACCGGTGCATTCGCCGGCGGCGTAATGGTCGTCCCGCGTGCTGCGCTGCCACGCATCCACCGCCAGCGCCTGGCCGTCGAGGGCGTAACCCAGTGCCTGGCCCAATTGGGTATTGGGAATCAGGCCGAAACCACAGGCCAGACGGTCGCAGGCCAACTCCACGGTTTTACCCTGATGCTGCAGGCGTACACCTTCCAATCGCTCGTGGCCCAGTGCGGCAACCACCTGGGTGGCGGTGCGGTAACGGGCGTCAAACAGGCTGAACGATTGCAGCCATTTATGCGGCCAACGCGGCAGGTGTGCGGCGAAACCGGCCACGGCTCCCAGCGCAGCTTGTTCGGCGATACGCACGATCTGCGCGCCGTTGTGCCGGGCGGTGGCGGCGCTGGCCAGCAATAACGGGCCGCTGCCCGCAATCACTACGCGCTCGCCCGCCACCGGCATACCGCCCTTGATCAGCGCTTGCAAGCCGCCCGCTCCCGTGACACCGGGCAAAGTCCAGCCCGGAAACGGCAACAGCAACTCACGGGCTCCGGTGCACAGAATCAGCCGGTCATAGGTGAGGGTCCAGCCGCGTTCGTCATTTTCCACCAGCAACTGTTTGGCCCCGGCGCAGGCGATCACGCGGGTGCTGTTGTACAGGTGAATAGTGCTCATGCGCAGCAGCGCCTCCCGCTGCTCGCGGGCCTGGCGGGGCAGGGCGGCTTGTGGGCCGTCGCGCCAGATCTGGCCGCCCGGCAGCGGGTTGTCATCGAGCAGCACAATCCGCGCGCCACTGGCGGCAGCGGCGAGCGCGGCTGCCATGCCGGCCGGGCCCGCGCCGATAATCAACAGATCGGTGTGTTCCGTCATGGCTGGGTCTCTACGTGCATGCCGTCCTGGCACAGCGTTTGGCAGGCGAGGCGACGGCGGCCGTCGATGGTCACGCGGCATTCCTGGCAAATGCCCATGCCGCACAACGGTGCCCGGCGCTGGCCGCTGACCGAGGTGCGGCTGCTGCCATCGCCACCCAGCCTCAGGGCGGCGGCCACCGAGGTGCCGGGGGCCACGCGCAGGGGTTGGCCATTGAGCATCAACTCAGGCATGGGCAAGGCCTCCGGCAAAACGTTCGGGCAAATAAGGGGCGGCTCGCAACGGCGAGGCTTCGTTGAACATCTGGGCCATCAAGACATCGGCCGTGCCGGGGGCCGTGGTGACGCCCAGGCCTTCATGGCCCACCGCCAGCCACACACCCTTGCGTTGCGGGTGCTCACCCACCAGTGGCATGCCGTCGGGGCTCGCGGCGCGAAAGCCGGTCCAGGCGCGAATGCCATTAAGCTGCGCGAGCCCAGGCATGTACTCGGTGGCCCGCTTGAGCATTTTAGCGAGCATCCAGCCTTCGACCGCCGGGTCGGTGGTGCCAAACTGGCGCGACGCCCCGATAAATAATTGCCCGGTGGGGCGTGGCTGGATATTGCAAGCCGTCGACGGCCCGGTCGCCGTGTGCGCGCTGGTCACGTAACCCAGTTCCACCAGCGTATGGGTGACGGTGCCGGGGTAGCGGTCGGTGATCAGCAAGTGGCCTTTTTTCGGTTCGATGGGCAACTCCGGGCACAGCTCGGTGGCCTGTATGCCGTTGGCCAGCACCACGGCGTCGGCACTGAGCCAGTGGCCGTCCGCCAGCCGTACGCGGCTGCCGTCGACTTCCACCACCCGTGCCCGGCGCTGTTCGATGCCCGGTGTGTCGAGCATCCAGCGCGCGGTGGCCGGGGCGTACAAAATACCGTCGCCGGTGATCAGCAGGCCGCCTTCCAACCCTTCGCGCAGGGCCGGTTCACGCTCACGCAGGGCGCTGCTGCCGATCAGTTCACAGGCCACGCCGTGGGCCTGCAGGGTGTCGTATTTGGTCTGCGCCACGGCCATTTCTTCGGGGTTGGCGGCCAGCCACAGCGTACCGTTGCTGCGGTAGGCGCACCCGTCGGGCAGATGCGGCCCGTGCTCGCGCCAGCGCTGCAGCGAGTGTTGGGTGAGGGCCAGTTCCGCCGGGTTGTCATCGAGCACCAGCAAATGGCCCATGCCCGCCGCCGTCGCGCCGTGCAGGCCGGCGTCGAGCACCAGCACGCGCTGCCCGCGGCGGGCCAGTGCCTGGGCACAGGCCGCGCCGACAATGCCCGCGCCGATCACGATGACATCGGCTACGCGGCCGTGGGTCATGGGCGAATGCCCCAGGCGAAGGGATCGTCCTGTTCAATGATCAGGCTGGCTTCGGCACTGATATAGGCGCGGCCGCGAATGGTTGGCACGATGCGCTCGCCGGCCCATTCATACGAACCCTCGAACTGGCTGCCGATGACGCTGGCCTGACGCCAGATCTGGCCCGGTTGCAGCTTGCCGTCGGCGGCCAGGCACGCCAGCTTGGCGCTGGTACCGGTGCCGCACGGGGAGCGGTCGTAGGCCTTGCCGGGGCACAGCACGTAGTTGCGGCTGTCGGCTTGGGCGTCGTCGGCAAACAGTTCGATATGGTCGATCAGGCCGCCGTCTTCACCGCGAATACCTTGGGCTTCCAGGGCCTGCTGCACGGCGTAGGTGTAGGCGGTCAGGGCGTCGATGTTATCGCCCGCGATGCGCTGGCCGTGGTCGGCAATGAGGAAAAACCAGTTGCCGCCCCACGCCACATCGCCCGTGACCTGGCCGATACCCGGCACCTGCAGGCTCAAGGCCTGGCGGTAGCGGTAAGACGGCACGTTGCGCACGCTCACCGAATGGTCGTCGTGCAGGGTGGCTTGCACAGTGCCCACCGGGGTTTCGATGCTGTGCACGCCAGGGCCGATTTTGCCCAGGTGGGCCAGCGAGGCGACCAGGCCGATGGTGCCGTGGCCGCACATGCCCAAGTAACCGGTGTTATTAAAAAAGATCACCCCGGCGCAGGCGCTCGGGTCTACCGGCTCGCACAACAACGCGCCCACCAGCACATCACTGCCCCGGGGTTCGAGTACACACGCGGCGCGCCACGCATCATGCTGCTCGGCCAACCGCTGGCGGCGCTCGGCCATGCTGCCGGTGCCCAAGTCGGGAAAGCCTGCGGTGACCAGCCGGGTGGGTTCGCCGCCCGTGTGGGAATCGATTACGGTGATGCGTTTCATAGAAGGGCCACGTCCATGGGTTTGGGAGAGCACTAGCGTGGCGGGTAGCGGGTGTTTGCGGCTTGATGGATTTGCGCTGCGCGGATGACGAAATCAGCACAGCGGGAGCCGGTTCAGTGGCTTTGTGGCAGGTGCTCAAACAACGTTTGACAGACCCCGGCAATGTGCTCGTCAAGCAGGCTAACAGCCCGTTCCACATCGCCGGCGCGGCAGGCGTCGAGGATCTCGCGGTGCTCGTGGTCGGCCCGTACTTTGCCTGCTGACAGGCTCATTTGCAGGCGCAGGTAGCGCTCCAGTTTGTCGTTGACCGAACGAATCAGGCTGATCATGAACGGGCGTTGCGCCGGTTCGTAGAGGCAGGCATGCAGTTCCCAGTTCAGTTCGGCCCAGCGGCCCACGTCTTCCTCGCCCACAAACTCCTGGCAAATCTGCTCGGCGCGGGCGAAGGTTTCTTCGGTCATATTGGGAATGGCCAGGCGCAGTAGCTTGTCTTCAAGCAGCATGCGTACTTCAAACATCTGCGCCAGCTCGGCGTCGGAAATACGCGTGACCATGGCCCCGCGATTGCGCTGGAACATCACCAGCCCTTCCGCCTCAAGACGCTTGAGGGCCTCGCGCACCGGGATTTTGCTGACATTGAACTGGCGGGCAATGTCGTCCTGGCGAATCGGCTCGTCTTCGTCAAAATGCCCGGCCACGATGGCATCGCGCAGGTGGCGAGTGATGATTTCCGATGTGGAAGGCGAGTTGCCCAGGTCGGGGGCGTTGAGTTTGGGTAGGGCCACGGTAAGGATTGTTCGCTCTAAAAATGGATATGGTATACGAATTGATACACCTATTCCTTGTGCTGGTGGTCAGCTTGTGACGTGTGTGTCGTAAAAATTGCGGATTCGGTCGCAAATGGAACGGTAGGGGGGTTGCTTGTGGCGGGGTATTATCCGATATATGATTGGTAACAATTATCATTCGTAAGATTTGTTTTCATGGCCAGCCCCCTCGAACCTGTGTCCACGCCTTGCAACGTCTCGGATCTGTACATTGCCCACCACGGCTGGATTCGCCAGTGGCTCAGCAAAAAACTGGGCAATACCAGCGATGCCGCTGAGTTGGCGCACGATGTGTTTGTGCGCCTGTTGGTCCAGCCCCGAACCTTTACCAATGACAGCCACGCCCGCGCGTACCTGAGTGCGATGTCGCGGCATGTGTGCGTGGATTTCTGGCGGCGCAAGCAGGTCGAGCGGGCATGGGCTGAAGTGCTAAGCCAGCGTCCGGAGCAGCATTCACCTTCCGAAGAGCATCGGGCCCTGGTGCTGGAGGCGTTGCAGCAATTGCAGGCCATGCTCGACCGCTTGCCGGGCAAAGTCGCTCAGGCTTTTTGCCTGGCACAGCTTGAGGGTTTGAACTACCGCCAGATTGGCGAGCGCCTGGGGGTCAGCGAGCGCACGGTCACCAAATACATGGCCCAGGCCATGTTGCAGTGCCTGCTGCTGGAAGTTGAGCTTGAAGGGGCGTTGCTGTGACGGCTGCCACGCTGGATCACGCCACGTTGCAACAGGCCGCGCACTGGTTTGCCCGGCTCAGTGATGAGCCTGTGGCGCACGGGGTACACGAAGCCTGGTGCCAGTGGCACGCTCAGAGCGAGCGCAACCGGTTGGCCTGGTGTTATGTCGAGCGCGTGAGCCAACGGTTTGCCCCGCTACAGGGTGACGCTGCCGGGGCCGCGCAAACCCTTGAACACTTGCGCCATACCCGCCGCTCTCGCCGCCAGGTGCTGCGCAGCCTGTCGATTGTGCTGGGCGGTGCCATGCTGGGCTGGGCGGGCTGGCGTCAACGCTGGCTGCCAGATGCCTTGACCACGGACTATCACACCGGCACTGCGGTACTTGGCGCGCAACGCCTGGCGGACGGTACGCAGGTGTGGCTCAACAGCGGCACCGCGCTGGACGTTGATTACAGTGCAACGCAGCGCACCGTCAGGCTGTATGCCGGTGAAGTGCTGATTAACACCGGGCGTGATCCGCGCCCGTTTTCGGTTGAAACGGCGCAGGGGCACCTGCAGCCTCTGGGCACCCGCTTCAGTGTGCGTGAGCGGGGTGAGCGCACTGAGCTCAGCGTATTTGAAGGGCAGGTCAAGGCCACGGCGGGTGTCGGGGGTGACACCCGCGTGGTAGCGGCCGGCCAGGCGCTGGCTTTTGACGCGCAGCGGCTGTTCGCCACAGAACCCGCGCGCCTGGAACGTCAGGCCTGGGCGCAAGGGGTGCTGTTGGCCAACGACACCCGCCTGGCTGATTTTATTGCTGAACTGGCCACGTATCGGCACGGGCACCTGGGGGTTGATCCACGGGTCGCCGACCTGCGAGTGATGGGCACGTACCCGCTGCACGACACGGACCAAGTGCTATCCATGCTTGAACACGTATTGCCCGTGCGCCTCGAACACACCCTGCCCTGGTGGGTGACGGTGGTTCCCCGCTAGTTTTTTTTCGAGAAGCCTTCCGGTTTTTGAGTCTCATTCGAATTAACAAGAGACCACGGCCTAACGCCTTTCTCGACCGGGACCCTTCAATGTCATTTTGCATGCATGCCTTACCTCAGCCTGATCGCTCTCACCCTACGCACCCGCTGGCGCTGGCCATCGTTCTGGCACTCGCCACGCCAGTGGCCATGACCCTCAGCCCAGTTGCGGCTGCGGCGGAGCAGGTCGACAGCCGTTTTTTTGAACTGCCTTCAGGGCCGCTGGCCAACCAGCTCAATCTGCTTGCGGCCCAGGCCGGTGTGTACCTGGCGGGTGATGCGGCGCTGACGGCCGGCAAAACCAGCCCAGCCCTGCGTGGCACGTACACGGTTGAGCAAGCGCTGCACGTCGTGTTGAGCCGCAGTGGCCTGATGGCAGTGCCCATCGGTGAAGGGCGTTACCAGCTTCAGGTGCAAGCGGGTGCAGTGGCGGGCGGGCCGCTGGAACTGGGCAGCACCATGATCTCCGGTAAGGCCGCCGGCTCGACCACCGAAGGCAGTGGCTCCTACAGCACGTACTCGTCCAGCAGTTCGACGCGCCTGAACCTGGCACTCAAAGACACCCCGCAGTCCATCACCGTGATGACCGACCAGCGCATCAAGGACCTTAAACTCGCTAACCTGACCGATGTGATGGAGGCCACGCCGGGTATCGCGGTGTCACGCGTGGGCGTGGGCGCGGAGAACGATACCTACTGGTCACGCGGTTTCATGATCAACAACTTTGAGGTCGACGGCGTACCGACATCCGCGCGGTTGGGCAATTTTTCCCAGAGCACCGCGATGTACGACCGCATCGAAATTGTGCGCGGGGCCACGGGCCTGATCAGTGGTTCGGGCACCCCGTCCGCGACGGTGAACCTGATCCGCAAGCGACCGACCGCCGACAATCAGGCCAGCATCACGGCAGAGGCAGGCACCTGGGACCGCTACGGGCTGGGCATGGACGTATCCGGGCCGTTGACCGAGACCGGTAACGTGCGTGGGCGCCTGGTACTTGACTACAAGAACCAGAAGGCGTGGGTTGACCGCTACACCCAGGATAACCAGTTGGTGTACGGCATCACTGAGTTCGACCTCAGCGAGTCGACGTTGCTCACGGCCGGTTTCAGTTATGTGAAGAACCAGGCCAATTCGCCCCTGCGCACGGGCTTCCCGGTATTTTTTGCCAACGGTGAGAAAAGCGACTTCAAGCGTTCCGCCAACAGCGCCCCGGACTGGTCCTATTACGACGTGGCCAAGAGCAACCTGTTCGCTTCGCTCGAACACCGTTTTGATAACGGCTGGAGCGCCAGGATTGAAGGCGGGCATACCGCATTCCAGTTCGATGAATTGATCAACTACATGAACGGCAGCATCGATCAGGCCAGTGGTTCGGGAGCCTATATGTTCCCCAACCGATGGTCGGGCACACCCCGCGAAAACACCGTGGATGCCTATGTCACCGGGCCGTTTATGGCGTTGGGTCGTGAGCATGAATTGATCACCGGCGTGACCCTGTCACGCTACCGCGAAAGCGTCCCGGAGCATGGCGGCTGGTACGGGCCATGGACCGGTTACGACGGCGGTATCGACAATATTTTCATCTGGGACGGCAAAGGCCCCAAACCCGATACCACCGCGCAAGGCAAAAGCGTGATTGAAGAAAACCAGTACGCCGCGTATGCCACCACCCGGCTGAACGTGACCGATGACCTGAAAGTGATTTTGGGCGCGCGGGTGACCGACTGGACCCGCAGCAGCGAGAACCGGCCTGACGCTGGCGTGGCGACGCACAACGATGAAACCCGCAACGGCGTGTTTCTGCCCTATGCAGGCGTGGTATACGACCTGAATGACACCTGGGCGGTGTATGCCAGCTACACCAAAATCTTCAACCCGCAGGCCTATGGCGTTAAAGACAAAAACGGCAAACCACTCAACCCACAGGAAGGCACGGGCTACGAGACCGGGCTCAAGGGTGCCTTTCTGGAGGATCGCCTGAACGCCAGCCTGGCGCTGTTCAGAATTGAACAGGACAACCTGGCGGTTTACGCCGGCGAGTTCGACACCTACACGGCGGAGCAGGGCACCACGACACAAGGCCTTGAGATCGAATTGAACGGCGAACTGACCGACAACTGGCAGGCCTCGGCGGGGTATGCCTACAGCGTCAGCCTGGACCATGATGACGAGCGCATCGTCACCAACATCCCGCGCCACAGCCTTAAAACGTTTACGTCTTATCGCTTGCCGGGGAACTGGAGCAAACTGACCGTGGGCGCAGGGGTTAACTGGCAGAGCAAGATTGGCCAGAACCTGCATGAGTTTGAACAGGGCAGTTATGCCTTGATAAACCTGATGGGGCGTTATCAGGTCAACGACCACCTGAGTGTGGCCTTGAACGTCAACAACCTGCTTGATCGCTCGTACTACAGTTACGCCGATAATTGGAGTGTGTACGGCGCGCCTCGTAACCTGATGACCAGCCTGCGTTACGACTTTTGACCCTGGCCGCCCCGCCCGTGAGCCTTGCGGGCGAGGTGTCGGGCGTCAGTGTGAGGTTTCATGCCGGGTCAGGGCCTTGAGCAGCTCAGCGATTAGCATTTGATCCGACTCACTCAATTGCGAATAGGCATTGAACAGAGCCTGGGAATCCTCACCGGGCTCGGCGCTGGATGATTTCTGGCCGGTGATGACATACAGAATATCCACGCCTAATGACGCCACGCGCAGCAAATAGTCGGCCCGAGGTGAGCGACTGCCTTTTTCATATTGCCCTTGAGCATTAATTAAAACGCCCCCACACGCTGCGAAGCTTTGTTGTTTGAGATTCAATCGAACCCGTTCTTCCCGCAAGCGGCTGCCGATGGTGTGCATACCGAGTCTCTCTTAACAGTCCGGTGAATAGAAAACCTGAAACTTGCAGTTAAAAGAGCCGGCGTTGCGAACGGTCTACGTAGGGAGTGCTAGCCAGACTCTTTTTTACTGTGAAGTGACGTTAATCCAAGTGGTAATACCTGGCTACTGTCAGAACTTACAGGTGAGCGTTCTACGGCTGGCGCTAAAGAGAGTAGGGCAGCGGGTTACTTTTACAGCGAGTCCCTTTTGTCAAACAGCCGCAAAAGGAACCCAAATGGCCTTGCCCGGATGTTCGGCCTGCCGAAAGGGGCTTGTAGATCAAGATCAAGATCAAGATCAACAGCGCGTGCGGCGTGTGCCGTAGCAGTTGCCGAGTTGTGCGAGGCTACGTCCGATTGCGCAGCGATCGTAAACCCTAAGTCCCGAATCTGGCAGGAGAGGCGGACTACCTGTGTACCGGGTACCTATCCATTACGAGTGTTTAACCGGGCTATCGGTTTCGCTCTTACAGCGAGTCCCTTTTGTCAAACAGCCACAAAAGGAACCAAAAAGGCCTTGCCCCGACGTTCGGCCTTCGCTGCGCTCAGGTTCCCTCGTTCCGGTCCCGCTCCGAGGGCACGCCGAGACGGGCCATCCTTGGCCCGACACGGCTTTCCCGGCATCCATGCCGGTCAACCCTCTACGCAGAACCTGCTCTCGGCCTGCCGAAAGGGGCTTGTAGATCAAGATCAAGATCAAGATCAACAGCGTGTGCGGCGCGTTCCGTAGCAGTTGACGAGTAGAACGAGGCTACGTCCGATTGCGCAGCGATCGTAAACCCTGAATCCCAGATCTATCAGGAACACCGCGCTGACCGATTTCACGACAACTGCGTCGCCGGACGTAGCCTCGCAAGGCTCGGTCACCCCTTGACCTCTACAAAGTCTTCTTCGTGGTACTCGTGGGTGCCGCGCTCACCGCTCTGGCGTTGCAGCACTTCCATTTGTCGCAGTTCGACGCGGCGGATTTTTCCCGAGATGGTTTTCGGCAATTCAGTCACGAATTCAATGCGTCTTACCCGTTTATAAGGGGCCAGGTTCTCGCGGGCGAAGGCCAGGATGCTGCATGCCAATTCGGCCGTTGCCACCGAACCGCCGGTAAGGATCAGGTACGCCTTGGGCACCGCCAGGCGCAGTGCGTCCGGGCTGGGGACCACGGCCACTTCCATCACCGCCGGGTGCTCGATCAAGGCGCTTTCCAGTTCGAACGGGCTGATGCGGTAGTCGGAGGCTTTAAATACATCATCGGCACGGCCCACAAAGGTGATGTAGCCGTCGGCATCAATTTGTGCAGTGTCGCCGGTGCGGTAGTAGCCGTCGCGCATGACTTCGGCGGTTTTTTCGGGGCTGTCTTCATAGCACAGCATCAGGCCCAGGGGGCGTCCTTGCAGGGGCAGAGCCACTTCACCTTCCGCCGCAGGCAGGCTGTCCGGGTCGAGCATGGTCACTTGGTAGCCCGGCAAGGGTCGCCCCATTGAGCCCGGTTTGAGGGTTTGGCCGGGGGTGTTGCCCACCAGGGCGGTGGTTTCCGATTGGCCGAAGCCGTCGCGCAGCGGTAACCCCCAGGCGTGCTGGATCTGTTCGATGATTTCCGGGTTCAACGGCTCGCCCGCCCCCACCAGTTCACGCAGTTTGAGCCGTGGGCGGTAGCTGGCCAGGTCTTCCTGGATCAACATGCGCCACACAGTGGGCGGCGCACACAAGCTGGTCACGCCGTAGGTCTCAAGGGCGTTGAGCAGGGCGGGCGCACTGAAGCGGGCGACGTTGTGAATAAAGATGCAGGCCCCGGCGTTCCAAGGCGCAAAGAAGCAGCTCCAGGCGTGTTTGGCCCAGCCCGGTGATGAAATATTGAGGTGCAGGTCGCCCGGTTGCAGGCCGATCCAGTACAGGGTCGACAAATGGCCAACCGGGTAGCTCTGATGGCTGTGCAACACCATTTTGGGTTTGGAGGTGGTGCCCGAGGTGAAATACAGCAGCATTGGGTCGGTGGCGTGTGTCTGGGCATCGGCTTCAAACTGTTCGCTGTATTCACTGGCGGCACTATGGGCCACCCAGCCTGTCGGAGCAGCCCCGACGCACACACGGCTGCAGCCCTGGCCGAGCCCGGCGAATTTGTCGACATGGGCGCTGCCCACCACCAGGTGCCGTACATTGCCGCGTTCGATACGGTCTTGCAGGTCTTCGGCGGTCAGCAACGCCGTGGCTGGAATGACCACGGCTCCGAGTTTGAAGGCCCCGAGCATGGTCTCCCACAGGGCTACGTCGTTACCCAGCATTAACAGGATGCGTTCGCCGCGCTTAACCCCCAGCGCACGTAAATGGTTAGCCACCTGATTGGAGCGCGCCGACAAGTGCGCGAAGCTGTAGCGCTGCTCACTGCCGTCTTCTTCGACGATCCACAGGGCATTGGCTTGGTTGCCTTGGGCCAGGGTGTCGAAATAATCCAGCGCCCAGTTGAACGTCTCCAACTGCGGCCAGCGGAAGTCGCGTACAGCGGTGTCGTAATCGGTGCGGTGGGCCAGCAGGAAGTCGCGAGCGGTGATAAAGGGCTGAGCAGGGTGCATGGCAATCGTCCTTATTTTTTTTATTGGGACGGGAGGCTGGCCCATGGCCAGAGGTTTGGTTCGAGTATAGGTAGGCAAAAATCAAAGCAGTACGGGCAAATAACCCTATGCGTTATGCATAAACGCCTTATGCACGGTTCGTGCTTGATGGCCCTCAAGGCTTTAAGTCCGGGGCTGAAAAACGACCAATACCGGCTTCTCGCAACGTTTATTGCACTTTCTTCACGGCGGTAGCGCCGGGCTGTAGCACGGCACCTTCCTCGTTATGCGGGAGCATGGGGGCCAGCGGTTTACCGGTGTGCGTGTCGATCAGCACTGAATGGCGCTCCTCAGGCGCGAACAGATGCGCCTCACCCCATTGGCGCAGCGCCACCACCATGGGGAACAGGCCTTCTCCCTTGGCCGTCAACACATACTCCTGATACGCGGTGCCGTCCGAAGCGGCCTGTAATTGAAGAACGCCAGCGTCCACCAGCTTGCGCAGGCGATCTGTAAGGATGTTGCGGGCCACCCCCAAACTGCGTTGAAAATCACCGAAGCGGCGCGCGCCGTCGAAGGCATCGCGCACGATCAACAGCGACCAGCGATCACCGACAACCGCCAGTGTACGTGCGACCGGGCAAGGCTCATCGGTCAAGGGGGCAGAGCGAGGCATGGTTTGTCCTGGTGTGGGGAAAGGAATAACTAGTGTAGTTGCATTTTAAAACTTGATAAATTACCGTGCAATCGGTTTCATTTTGCAACTAGATTGGACGCTCGCTTCCCATGAAAATGCCTGATTCCCCCCGTGTATTACCCCGCAGCGTGGTGTGGCTGTTTGCGCTTGCCAGCGGCATGAGCGTGGCCAATGTGTATTACGCGCAGCCTCTGTTGGACGCTCTGGCGCAAGAATTCAACATCAGCCAGGGCGCTGTCGGTGGCGTGATCACAGCCACACAAATAGGTTGTGCGCTGGCGTTGTTGTTGCTGGTGCCGCTGGGCGATCGTGTCGATCGCCGCCGTTTGATGGCCGTGCAACTGCTGCTTCTGGTGGTAGCGCTGATCGCCACAGGTACGGCGCAATCGGCGTCAGCGTTGCTGGCTGCCCTGCTACTGGTGGGGATGCTGGGCACGGCCATGACTCAGGGGCTGATTGCCTATGCGGCGAGTGCAGCGGCACCCGAAGAGCAGGGCCGCGTGGTGGGGGCTGCACAGGGAGGCGTCTTTATCGGCTTGCTGTTGGCCCGAGTGTTTTCGGGCGCAGTCAGTGATTTGGCCGGTTGGCGCGGCGTGTACTTGAGCTGCGCCGTGTTGATGCTCGGCCTTGCAGCCCCGCTCTGGTACCGCCTGCCGGTGTTGCCCGCCGTGGTGAATAGCCTGAGTTACCCGCGTTTGATTGCGTCGATGGTGACCCTGCTGCGCCAGGAAAAGGTGCTGCAGGTACGGGGCCTGCTGGCGCTGCTGATGTTTGCGGCCTTCACGACTTTCTGGAGCGCGTTGGTGCTGGCCTTGAGTGCGCCCCCGTTCCAGTTTTCGCACACGCTGATTGGCGCGTTTGGCCTGGTCGGCGTGGTGGGGGCGCTGGCGGCGGGACGTGCCGGGCAATGGGTCGACCGGGGCTATGCCCAGCGCACGAGTGCGGTGGCGCTTATGGCGCTATCAGTGGCTTGGTGGCCTCTGTCGTTGATGGAGCGCTCTTTGTGGGCGCTGGTGATCGGTATCGTGCTGCTCGACCTGGCTGGCCAAGCGTTGCACGTCACCAGCCAAACCCTGATTCTGCGTACTCGGCCGCACGCCCACAGTCGGTTGATCGGCCTTTATATGATGTTCTATGCCGTGGGCAGCGGGCTCGGGGCGATCGGTTCCACTGCAGCGTACGCCTACGCGGGCTGGCAGGGCGTATGCCTGTTGGGAGCGGCTGTGAGCCTGACGGCGTTGATATTTTGGTGGATGACCTGGCGCGGCATGCCTGGTGTAACGACGCTACCCCCTGGAGTCTACTGAATCAGCACTCTTGCCAAAAGCTGCACTCGAGATTACCCGCGATAAGTATGTAGTGCCTGCCGGAAAAGCGATGCGGTGAAAATCTCCTTGTCCAGAAGCGCGTTGAGCGGCGCAACGGGTTTGTTCATTGTGCGAGGGGATTTACGATGGTTGATGACAGCGGGGTAACGCGCGCCGTTGCGCGACAGAGTGTTAAGCCTACGGACGTAAACACGGCCGCACAAAACACCTTGATCAGCACACTCGTTAACTCGGCTGATCTGGCACTTCAAATCTTGAATAGGCAGCCGCCGTTGCAGGTGCCTGTAGCCCTGTCATATATAGAGACCATGAGCTATTTGGAGTGGACGCCAAAAGATGAACTGATGCGATGTTTAATATCATTGTTTGCCGATATGGACACCCATCAGCAACATGACCCTGACAAACTGTTTGTGCACTGTCCCGAGTTGCCGGCAGGCCACCTGAAGCGCGTTAGCCTGACTGAGGTATTTGCTGAGTATAGAAGCAAGCAACAGTTGCTCGGTTATTCGATACTCAGAGACGTCACTGCCAACGTCGAAGTGTACGCTTACGAGGACCTGCTATTGTCTTCGGGACGTTATCGGGTCGCGAGGCTGAGCTACGCTGAGTTGCGTGATATTTGTTCAATGGCCAGTCGTAGACATTTTTTCGGCGTGGGGGTTAAGCAAACACCTAAAAGTTGGTTGGCCGACGCCCTTGCGGCGCAACGTCAAACCGAAGCGCATTTGCGATTAAGTGATCGTACGCTGTCAGTGTTCAGCCATAAGCTCATTACAACATTAACCGCACCGCTTACGCTGGGGGGACCGTCTTCCGGCGAGGAACAACCCGGGGTGTTCGCCCTTGAAGTCGCCAATGCGGACAGTAGTTATCTCGCGCTTAAAGGGGCTTTTGTGCTGACTGAAAGCCCGCGGCACTTACCTGAAAAAACGACCAGGCCTGTTGTTTTGTTGATTCAGGGGCGCGGGATAGAAGAGTTTGCCAATGGGGCCCACTTTCAACAACAAATGCAGGAAGTTTGGTGCACAGAACCCGAAAAAATCAGTTTATTTTTACCTTGCTTGGGCATTGAAGATTTAGCCAACATCAAGCAGCTTTATTTCAGGGGTGTCAGGAGTCGTCCGTTTACGGCGAACCATGTTTTTGCAGAACTATTAGACCAGTTTATAAGGAAGCAGTACTTGGATTTACAGTATTGCGTTAGGCATTTACCCGATGAGCCGCTTGCTCGGCTGGACGCGTCAATTGATTTACGGGGCCTTTTTAGGGTAAGTGAACTATTGAATGCCAGGGAGGCAAAGAGACTGGAACGCACGGCTAGATTTGAACAGACTGATATTTTCTCAACATTTTTTAATAAATTAATTAAACACACCCCTGATCTAAAACGTCTACAGGATAAGTTGCCCGTAGAGCAACGCTTTAATCTTGATGCCTATTATGTCAATGGTTATGTAGCGAATGCCGATAATTTAGACGGTGTAGACGTTCGGCGGCCGGTTTTTACGCAGTCGCTTGGGCAAGTATTAATGCAAAAAATAAAGGGTGATCGCTCGCCCAACCAAAATTATCTGGGAACAGAGTTTTTTTATGCGCTGAGTTCAACAGCCTTATACGGCGAGCCGGATATGGTCTGGGCCAACCTTGTTGACATGATAGGTTCCCGGGATGAGTCTGCAGTCCAATATGCGATGACTCAAAGTGCTGCTGCCAAGGCACATGCTGCAGAAGTGGCTGATATTGACAAAATGCTGGCAGCATTGGGTTATAACTTGATCCATGGGGTCAGAGCGACCCCGTTCTTGAGTCTTGCACTCGATATCGTGTCGACCGTCCATCCAAGTGTAGAGCCAGTGGTACATGAGCACTATGTGGAAACGCATCCACATTCGCTGTTTTTCTGGAAGACAGCACCGTTTCACTTGATGAGTCTGGCTGTGTTGCTCAAGCGATACGGCCTGGGTATACCGCAGAACGTCGAGCAAAGAACGAAGGTTGTGAATGCTCTGTGCGATCTGCGAGCGTCTTTAAACTTACGCATGATGACGGGCACCCCGCTGGTGGATGCGGTCCTCAATGACCTCAGCATAAACGCAGTGGTTGAGCGTGCGCAGCAGTTTATCGCCGCGCAAGAGGCCTCTCACACGACCGCGAGCCCTGCGCATCTGTTAGATACGCTCTGGCAAGCCTTACCCGAATCAGACCAAGTGTGGGTCACAAAGTACGCCAGTGTCACCCCCACAGCAGCGCTTGAAGTGCTGCTTCTTTCCGCAACGGCTCAGCAGTTGGGTCGTGAGTTGATCCAGTCGCTGAGCTGGTATGGCAGCGAACCTGGGGAACAGATTACGCCAGTTTTTTTGGCGCAATTGGTATGCAAAGCCGTGGCGTTGGTAGATGGGCAGGCGAGCCCTGGCGATGTCTGGGATAACACCACGCCCTGTGGGACCTTGATCATGTGGGGGAAAAGCTATGCGCGCTTGCAGGCTGAGCGTCAGGAGGCGTTATTGGGCGCCGGCAAAGCCTCTTCCAAGGCCTTTGCATGTTTGCTGGAACGCGTGATGCGCGGATCTTTGTCCGCTGATTTTTTTATTCGCGACATTCCGAATGACTTGAGCTATGGCTCTGTCAGGTGGTTGACGTTCAAGCATGGCGTCAACCTTGTTCAAGCGATAAATAGCGACGCCGCGTGGCGGATGAGTTTCCAGGATATCACTGCGCTAGTCGCTCAAATGGCCAGTCAAACCCTGGATGCCGCAGCCCCGGCCCAAGCGCAGGCGGCCCAAGAAAAGGCCGCCGCGTTTGCGGCGGCCCGGATGGAGCCTGCGATTGTTTGGGCAGTGGTACATGGCATTGTGCCTTGCAAGCCGTTTGTCGACTATAAGCCACACGATATTGAATACGTCGCGGCTCAACTGGATCGTCATGAGCAGTTGCTGCTCGCCTCGGCCAAGGCTTTATCGGTGGTGGCACCCGACCGAATGGCCAGGGCCCGGGCAGAACTTGCTCATTTCAAGCTCTCGCCCGAACGGCGTTTGGTAGGGCCAGGCGCTGTGGTTGCCACGCTGCTGGATGTTTATGCGTCTGAGAAAGACCTCAATCAATGGCAACCTTATTACGACCGCCGTGTGGAGCCTACCGCGCAGAACCTTGAGCAGCACGCTGCCTTTATCAAGGCGTACCGGCGGCTGGTGGCGTTGAATTTTGAACAGGGCTTTGCTGCCTTTCTCTCGGCTGCCAAGGCCGGCTACCAAGTGGTGATCGCGACGTTGCTGGCAGGGCTCCCGAGGGTTGATCGCATTGCGTTGGAAAACGGCCAGGTCCAGATGTATACGTTAAGGCAGGTCATCGGCTATGAAGAGCCGGGCAAAGTGGACCGCATCAAGAGTGACAGCGTCGGGCGTTTTGGCTTTATTTTAAAAAGCAGCTACTTGAACATCACGCGATTTTACGAAGTGTTCGCGCGTGAAATGATCATCAACCCCTTGCCCCATGACTTTACGCTGGTCGTTGGCGGGGTCATGCAGGATCTACAAATTGGTGGCAGCGGGTTGCACACGTATACCTATCTGGCACGAAACGGTACCTCCATGGCCTTTGACTGGTCGGCCTACCAGAAAGGTACCCGGCCCGAAGCTGGCAAAACATCAACGTTTATTGCCGACCTGTTGGGTGAGGTGTTGCTGGCGAACCCATATGAACATGCGCAACCGCCCACGCCCAAAACCTTGACGTCTTTGCGCACGCAAGCGATCACTCAAACTATTGCGCAGCATTTGTTCTATGTAAACGAGCGGGCGCTCTATTCCAAATGCAAAGGTGCAACGTCGCTGGAAGGAGAGAACCCGCTTGTGGTGTTGTTGAAATGGTTTTTACCATTTTGGGGAACTTTGGAAGATCTGTTTTCAGGCGATCCTGACCGGATTGAGCAAGCAACGTTAAGCGCTGTCACGGACCTGCTTATATTTTTGCCCATCGGTAAATTTTTGGGGGGGACAGCGCGGGTTCTGAGACTCACCGCTGGTCTTGGTTTTCGAGTGGTTATTCCCAGGCTGGCCCCCCTGGCCGGTCATTTGGTGATCTCGTTGAGCAAGGAAATACTTCCAGACCCCGTGGCTCTTCTGCAAGGCGTAGGGCGTCTTCTCAAGTGGGGGGGCAAGGGTGCATTGGCAAGAGGGCGGCGCTCTTACACATTGATCAGTAACGGGTTACAGCGCTTTCGCCAAAGCGCCAAGGAACTCACTGGGCAAGCGGGTCATTATAATCTGGTCAGAGACTTGGCGGTGGTCGACCCCGGGCGCTGGAAGCCGCTGGCAACAGGTGATGAGTTGTTTATGTTTGAGGGGATTGATCATGTCCCTGTGCGAAATATTGCAACGCGAATTGACCCTACCCATGTGTTGGTTGATTCACTGTCCGGTGTACCCTTTGGACCACGCTTGTATACGACAGATGACGCCGTCGAACGCACGATGCTGGCGATTAAGGTTGAACTTTCGAAAGCGTCAAAAGTGCAAGAGTCAGGAAAGTTTTCCGGTCTCTATGCCCTGGATAACAAGCAGTACGTTGAGTTTGATGTGTATATATTTGAGGTTCAAGTGGCTGGCCCGTCCAACAGGCTCAGGATCGTCGATTCAAGGGCTATAACGCAGGGGTCGGGCCCTTATTTCCTGATGAATAACAATGGCTTTATTGAGGCCCAGCCACAGGCCTTTCTGAACGTGCTCAGAAGTGCCGAGTACGAAAGAAACCTGCAAATGGCCGTGGAGCTTCAGATTGAGTCTTCCCAGCTTGTACCCTTACTGGAATGGACCAAGCGTCTTTATTCCGGGCGTTCAGATATTCAGGCTCACCATTTTTTGCGGGGCTTTGATTTCCCCAAAGACTCGAGGATCAGTAAGTATCAGCTGTTGTTGGAAGCGATCGAACAAGAGAGTGCGATCCCTCGATGGGCTCAGCAATTCCTGATTCCGGGTTATTGGCGGCATGAGGATCACACCTATATTCCAGCGTTGAATGCGCTCTGGCGTCTGGACAAAACTCGCTCCAAAGAAGCGATAGAGCAGCTATGGGGCAGTTTTAATATGACAGGAGAACCGCGGACGCGATTTTTCAATGAGCTATGTCTCACCGGGACCATTCCGGATTGGGCGCAGCAGTGGAAACTGGCTTCGAATAAGGCAGATGATCTGCACCGGTTCGATGCGCTGCATGCATCAGCGTCTGAAAGAATCACTGAAATGCAACGCCATTCAGGGAGCATCCGTAATGAGTCCCGCAGCCTGGTTAGAGAGTTCGACTCGAATTTTTTGGACGCGTATTACCTCTCCCGAGGGTATCTGAGGAATGAGCATGATGTGCTATACCGCACCGATATAGGGGCTGTATTTCGAGGTGATCATCGACTGCCTTCAACGCTTTGCGCGGACGGCCGGATGATGGCATTCAGCGGTGGGCACACTTACCAGACAACCACCGGTACGGTGATGGCAAGTAGTTTTCAATTGAGGGATGCCCAGCAATATGCGTTTGAAGAGTACTTTGCCAGTGCCGGGCAATTGCGTTATCGAGACCAGTTTGCTACGTCGCCCAGGCCCTCAAGCAGCCGTTCCGGGTCTGCTGGGGAGTCTTCTGCGGACTCGTCTCCAGTGCCCTCGAGCCCGCAGGTCCAGCAAATAGAAGGGGTTGTTTATGTGATTGATGTGAGGGGCGTGGAGGTTGTTCCGATTGCCGACAACGTGGTGATTAATCCTCGTCAGGCTACGGCTCAAGGCTATGTTGTCTCGGCTGAGGCGCATATATCCGTTTCGCCCAATGATGGGCTACAGTCTGAGCGGCTTTGGTTGCACGAAAAGGACGGCACGCGAATAGCCAGCATCCATGACCTCAATGATCATGCTGCTGAAGAACTGGCACTGCTTGAAAATGACATCAGATCGGGGAGTGATACACAAAGAAGTTATGGACGCCTATTTTATCTCGCAGCGCAAGATCCGAACATTAAGTTGCTGGATCTTGAAAACGTGGGCGAGATGCGCAACTTTACATTCGCTTCCCCTTAACCTTTAGGCATCAAGCCGATCAGTTGCTGTGTTGCTCGTTCAGCCTGTACATCCTGACCGGCAAGTCCGCAGCGGCGCCAGCCTGCCCGCGAAAACTGGCCTCCTGGCAAAGGCGCTAATCGATTAAACCGCCCGTTTAAACACGCTGTGCTATAAACTTTGCGCTAAGAAAATTCCTACACGTCAATCAGGACGACAAGCGCAATGACATTGAGGCCAGTTTTCACCCGGCGAATTCCCAAAGGTCTGTTTTTCGCCTGCTCATTATTGAGTGTCAGCAACGGGGTTCAGGCTGCCGAGAGCACATCCGAGAAGGATCAGGATGAGTGGCTGGTGCTGGTCAGCCCCTTTGTCTGGGCTCCGTCCATGAATGGCCAGGTCGAAATGGCCGGTGTCAGCACCAAGGCGGATGTGGGGTTCCGGGATGTGTTCAGTAACCTGAACAAGGTCTTTATGGGCAACGTGGAAGTCACCAACCGCACGGTCGGCTTTTATATCGACACGGTGTACGCCAAGACCCGGCAATCGGAAAGGCTCTTCGGGCAAAAGCTTGGCCTGGACATCAGCCAGGCCACCGTTGCCGGTGGGGTGTACTACCGCGTGTATGAACAGACTTTGCAGGGCAACACCGTGTTTGGCGAGCCCCGCAACTGGCGCATTGAACCCACTGCCGGCTTGCGCTGGACCAAGTTGTCGACCCGTTTGACCCTGGATGCGGTGAACTTCAGCACCAAGAAAAAAACCGATTGGGTTGACCCCTTTATCGGGGTGCGCATGCAGGCCGACCTGGACGAGCGCTGGACGTTGTCCGGCGAGGCGGACACGGGCGGGCTGGATACGCCGTCGAAAAAAACCTATAACGCCCAAGCTTACCTGGGCTACCGGATGTACCTGCTGGACCACCCGACCATTGTGCGCGTCGGTTACCGGGTGCTCGCGCAGGAATACAAAATCAATGACTTTACCGGCAACAAGTTCAAATACGACGTCACTCAACGCGGGCCGGTGCTCGGTTTATCGATGCGTTTCTAGTAAGGATCAATGGAATGAAAAAGCCTTCTCTTAAAGCTCTGGTATTGGCACTGTCCAGCTGCGTGCTTTCTATTCCCGTGGCACACGCCTGCACCCGGCTGGTGTACCTGGGCGATGATCAACATGTGATTACCGCCCGCTCGATGGACTGGAAATCCGACGTGGCCACCAACCTGTGGGTATTCCCCAAAGGCATGGAGCGTAACGGCGAAGTGGGGCCAACATCGATCAAGTGGACCTCCAAATACGGCAGCGTGATCGCCAGCGGCTACGACATCTCCACCACCGACGGTGTCAATGATGCCGGCCTGTCGGCCAACCTGCTGTGGTTGGTGGAGTCCGAGTACCCGACCTACAGCAAAGACAAACCGGGCTTGAGCATCGCCGCTTGGGCGCAGTACGTACTGGATAACTTCGCTACCGTGGCCGAGGCCGTTGAAGTGCTCAAGACCGAGCCGTTCAATGTGGTCACCGCCCAGGTACCGGGCGAGAGCCGCCTGGCCACGCTGCACCTGTCCATGTCCGATGCGTCGGGTGACAGCGCGATCATCGAATACATTGACGGCAAACAGGTGATCCACCACAGCCGTGCGTACCAAGTGATGACCAACTCCCCGGCGTTCGAGGCCCAATTGGCGATGAACGCGTATTGGCAGTCCGTGGGCGGCACCGTCATGTTGCCGGGCACCAACCGCTCGGCGGATCGCTTTGCCCGCGCCTCGTTCTACGTCAACGCCGTGCCGCAAAACCAGGATGACCGCCTTTCGCTGGCTAGTGTGTTCAGCGTGATCCGCAACGTCTCGGTACCGTACGGCATCTCCACTCCGGGCGAGCCGAACATCTCCTCGACGCGCTGGCGCTCGGTGATCGACCATAAAAACAGCCTGTACTTCTTCGAATCGGCCGTGACCCCGAACACCTTCTGGGTGGACCTGAAAAAGCTCGACCTTTCAAAAGCCACCGGCCAGGTCAAAAAACTCGACCTGGGGCCAAACCAGAGCACGATTTTTTCGGGCGAAGTGTCCAGCCAGTTCAAACCCATGCCTGCGTTTAAATTCGAAGGCGCTTAAAACCGCGACCGCCATAAAAGATTGTGAGCGTGCTCGCGATCTTTTATGCGCTTGATCTTCCCTGAAGGGGCGCGGGGGCCGTGGCGTAATCACTGCCCATGCACCGCTCCCTTCAGTGCCTGCTGCTCGCTGTGGTGTTCGTGCGCAATATCAAAAACACCACCCCGCTCAACAGGCCGATCAACACTGCCGCCGACAGCAATACGGCGCTGTGGGAAGTGCTGAAGGCTTCGCGAGCGGCGTCGATCAGGGCGTGTCGGGGCTCGCCGCTCAAAGCGTGGGCGGCCATCAGTGTTTCGCCGATGGAACGCGTTGCCGTGTCTGCCAGGGCACTCGGCAGGCCATCCGGCAAGCGGATGGCGCGTTCGTAGCTGACCGTCAGCAACAGCCCGAAGCCGGTAATGCCCAGGCCGGTCCCCAGGTCATAGCTGGTCGCTTCCAGAGCACCGGCCGACCCGGCTTTTTCAGCGGGTGTATTGCTCATGATCGCCACCGACGACGCCGTAAGCCCGATGCTGAGGGCAAAGCCCAAGACGGCCAGCAGGCCGATCACGCCCAGGCTCATGTGGTCAAAGTTGCTGTTGGCCAGGCCCGCCAGGCTGACGGCCGAGATTAACAGTGAAAGGCTCGCCACCGCCCGCAGGCCCAGCCAGCTCATGGCCAGCCCGGCCAGCGGGCCACCGATCGCCGACGCGATCATCAGCGGCAGCATAAACAGGCCCGCCTCCAGAGCGGTGCGACCAAACACAAATTGCAGCTCTTGCGCGAGCATCAACTCAACGCCCGCCAGTGAGCCCATGACCACCAATGCCATCACCACGCCTGCACTGATGGCGGGTTTGGCGAACAGGCTCATATCAAGCATCGGTGCGGGGGCATGCAACTGCTTGTGAACGAACCAGGCCAGCATGCCCAGGCCGAGCACCAGTGCGCTCGCGGTCAACCACAGAGGGGAGCCCTCCTTCACACTGGACTTGATGGCATACACCGTAGCCAATATCCCGATCATCAAAATTACCGCCTGGCCCAGGGTCCAATTGCCTTTGCCGAGCACCGACTGGCGCGGCGCACACGCCATCACCATCGGCAGCACCACCAACATCACTGGCACGTTGACCAGAAACACCGAGCCCCACCAAAAGTGCTCCAGCAATGCGCCCCCCACCAGCGGGCCCATTGCCGCGCCTGCCGACGCCACCGCGCCCCAGATCCCCAATGCAGTCGCGCGTTCGCGCTCATCGCTAAAGGCCTGGCGAATGATGGCAAGGGTGCAGGGAATGACCATCGCCGAACCGACCGCCATAAATGCCCGGGAGGCAATCAACAGCCCGGCCGAGGTCGAGAACGCCGCAAATACAGAGCCCAGGGTGAAAATCAACAACCCCGACAGCAGCAAACGCCGATGCCCGACCCGGTCAGCCAGAGTGCCCATGGGAATCAACAGGCTGGCCATCAACAGCGGATAGATATCGATAATCCACAACACCTCAGTGCCCGTGGCCTGCAGGGCCAGCGTCAGCGAGGGAATGGCGACGTGCAGAATCGTCATGTCCAGCACGATGGGCAAGAAGGCAAACATCACAGCCAGCAGCGCCCACCACCGGTTCGGTGAAGAAACCATCACGGTGTACCTCTCACATTCGTCTCGCAGGGGGGGACGCATCGTATTTTTGCGGCCAGAGTGAGTCAATGTAGATGGGCCCCGATCTTGTAGGCTTTTTGTAAGTGCTGTGCGAGCGGTGCGCAGCGTAAATGTTCACTGCACTGGAACCATTGAGGGTGCCTGCGAAAACAGGCGGCTGAGGTATCCATTCCAGTGTTGCCATCAGTCACGGCATCATTTGTATGATCCTGATATCGGGGGGTTTGAGTTATTTCCCCCTTGTTACCTCGGTGAGCGCGCCATGCTCGCTGCATAGGTTCTATGACAAAGAGTGACGGATGTGATCCGCAGGCTGCAGTCAGGAGGTGTTGAGTTTATGCGATCGCTATGCACGGGGTGAATCTCCAGAGTTTTCAGGTTGTACCCGTTGGAAATGAATACTAACCATTAATGATTTTTTTAGTTTATTTATTTGAGGGTATTATCTTTATTTAAAGCTATTAACTTTTACAGGTCGCGGTATGAGCAGTTATTCCAAATAAGGCGAGAAAACTTTTGAGGTGTTTTTATGGGTGGGATGGAACTCTTTTTTATGAAAAATGATTAGTTTTATATGTCACGATCAGACGCTGTACGAAATGTTTGCCAGCGAAGGTCAGTCAAGGCGAACACAGGCGGGGAACGGCCGGGGCGCGCACGACTCTACGTATTATAAATAAGCGTTCTGAGTCTATTTTCAGCACAATATCACCGAGCGCAGATATGTTTCGTACAGAGCCTAAGACGGTCAACCGCAAAACAACGGCTCGGAGGCTCATTATGTTTAATAGAGTTTTTTTCAATCACACCAACCATGCGTATTTAAACACATCTGAACACTCACGAGCGTCCAGCGCGACCCGTGTTTGCGATTTGTCTTCAGCAACTCTCCAGCACACGGCTGCTTTCAAAGCGAACCCGAAAAGCTTCCTTGAAGGCCATACTGTTGATGCCAGGCATGTGATAAGAATGGGTGATGATTTAACCGGGGATCTGTTGAATAACACGATTAAACAGGGGCATTTCGCACTTGTTCTCGACGCCAGTACGGGTAATTTTATCCTCAAGCATGTAAATGCCGCGACGGCTGCCGATCGAGATAAAGTGATACATGCCCACTGGATACCATTCAAAAATGGAAATGGTACACCGGGTTATGTGGACATTCCCAAAGATCCACGTTATGCCACCGCGCAGGAGTCAGCCCCCTTCGCTTTCACACCGGGTATGAACGGGTGTTCGCTGGAAATCAGGGAACATCTCAGAGATGATCGTTACATGCGTGTGTTTCATAATCAGCATCCTGAGAGCGCGACTACAAATAATCTTGTCAGAGAAATATCAGGTCTCAAGATCGGTTCATTCGACCCTGATGATTATCATGATGAGAACTCCATCGCTCCGGTTGCCTTCAACATGATGTATTTCGACAGAGACTCTACTAACTGGAAGTTTCTGGGTCAGTCCCTTGAGACCAATCCTTATGACAGTAAGCAGGTGTTGAGCAGGGTTAATCCTGGCGGTGTGAATATCAAAGATGTCTCTGACTGAAAAAAACACAGCATTATTCTGCATGGTGACTTCAGTGTCGTGACGAAGTCGCCATGCAGTTCAAGACTGCCATCGAGTGGACATTTGTTGAACTCAAACCTTGGCCTTTCCCGTGGCGTAGCTCACCAATGTGGAGGCTTTGCCTGTTAGCAGTTTGTCAGTGGCCGAGCTTCAGACAGGTCTCCAGATAGTCATCCACCGCTTCATGAAACGCAGCCTGAAGTTCGGCGACAGTCTCACCTTCATAACTGACCAGAGGGCGAATAAACAAGAGTTTGCCGCACAGGCAGTTGTCCTCTGTACTGGCCTCTATCGAACCGTAGTAGCCCTTGTATTTCATCTGGTTGCTCATGGGATCAGACCTCCTGATTTCAGCTGTTCGACGATCTGGCGTTTGATATAGGCCTTGAGTTCGTTGCCCGGATGCGGTTTGTGCAGATTGATCATCGCTGTGGGATCGCCGTTGTCGAATTTAACCCGGCTGCCAGATCCTTAAATTTGGCGATAGCCGAGGCGTCGGAGCAGGGTGATAAGTGGTCGCGGTCACGCTTTTTTCACCCTCGTCTGACCGATCAAGCATTAGCCAGCCTTGTACAATGGCCATCCGGGAAGGGGTGCAACAAGAGTGCTGAGAAATGTTACTGACGGATTTTCAGTTGAAGCAACCGACATCGATCCGATCGAACATCTAAGCCTCAAAGGTATTTTTTAAAGCTGCCCACTGTGACATCCACAGCCAACGCCACCCGTTCCAGGTACACGACGACGTGGGCACCGGCATTCCTGATAGACGCGCTTGAACAGGTCGGCATCGCCCTTGGGGTCGAACACGATGCAGGTTTCGCCACGACGGATGTCCTGGGCGATCAGTAGTAGAAGGTGCGGATGCGCAGCCAAATTGGCCCGGATCGTGTTCAGGTTATTGCTCATGTGCGTCATTTCGCACCAATAGTATGATAGCCTTCGCCCTGTTGATATTGTTGCCGGAGGCAGAATCATGGGAACCGTACGTAAAACTATCACTGTGACCGACAAGCAGGATGGTTGGATCAAAGCGCAGATTGATGCTGGGTACTACACCAATGACAGCGAATACATCCGCGACCTGATCCGGCGTGAGCAGGAGCGCAACGCGGAAGTGGAAGCAATTCGTTCGGCGCTGATCGCCGGTGAATCCAGCGGCGAGCCGCGTCCATTTGACCCCGATACTTTCAAGCAGAGGATGTTGGCCAAGCATGGCTGAGTACCGACTTGCACCGGCTGTCGAGCGGGATCTGGAGGTGATCTGGGCTTACACCGTTCAACGGTGGAACGTGGAGCAAGCGCATCGCTACACCGACATCCTCACCGATGCTTTTGGTGCGTTAGCACAGTCGCCCAAGACAGCCCAAGCCTGTGACTACATTCGACCGGGCTACCGTTGCAGCCGGGTTGAGCGGCATATGATTTATTTTCGTATCACCGATTACGGGATTGCGATCATTCGCGTGTTGCATGATCGAATGGATGCCGCGCGTTACCTGTGATGCTTCGCATCAAATCATCTGCGCTTGCAGCAGTCGCTCGATAATCTAAAGGTCGAATACGGCGTGCCCGCGGGCGAGCTGCCCAGCATTAAGGTGAGCATCGCCCCGATAATATTGAGGTAGGTGGTGTCTACGAAACCCAGGGCGATTCAGTTCATATTTGGGGGCACGCCATTTTTTTAGTAGCAGACGTGCTCCCAAATATGCCCCCAGAGTAAGTGGATTCAGCAGTATTTGACGGATGGCAGCGGATCAAAAATTACCTTGAAAACCGTCTGAAACAGGCATTCCAGAGCGATTTCAGACGCTTCTGTCAAAGACTTTCCGGGTCCCCGAAAAACATTTTGACTGGGCTCTAGGACGGTAGTTATAGCCTGAAAAAATCGAATTTTGCCCCCAGTTTTGCCCCCATTTGCACCGGGTGTGCGAGCGATCGCGAATGGCGATTTCTGACAGAGGCCATGATGGATCAGGATGGCATTCAGTATACCTTCATCTCAACAGCATCAACTAAGCCATGGAAAAGCTCAAAGGCAAGGGAGTGTTAGGTGAGACCCTGAGGGTTTTGCGAAGGCTTCAGCTCACATTGGATCGCCTCGGAGTCTCTGTACACGATGCACGCTCATTCGCGCGGCAGAGTGATCGCGATCGGTGCCTCACCGAAAATGAACACGGATTACACACGACTTCGTACACGCTGAGTGGTCTGGCCGGACTCTTATGAAATCTGATATCGGGTTTCTGTTGCTCATTCGTCATTTTTATCGGAAACGCTGGTGATATGGATCGCGTTTGCGCCATCGTCACCAGTTAAATACAGCCGCAGGGCGAAAAGCAAATCAGGGGTATGGTCGCCGTGGGGTTTCTCAATGTTGATCTGTATACGGGAATAAAGGCAACCATTCGACTGCGCAACGAACTCTGTCACCCGTTCGACACGATTGGCCAACTCCTTGGTGACTTTCTGATGGGGCTGAAGGAGCATCCTGATCTGAGCGTCCGGGGAGTTACGTGCTCGAAGCAGGCCCAGCAAAAGCTCAAGCGGTTCGGTGGTTGATTGGAGCCAGTTGAGGGTGGTCCTTTTGTCATTAATCTTCTTTCTGGGCGGGCACGGCTTGATTTGACTTAGGACAGTGTTCAGCAAATCAAGAATTGCCGTCATTTGCTCCACATCAAATTGTTCGACAAAGTGCCTGTCTCGCCAGATAGCGTAAGCAAACACGCGAAGGGCGCTCTCCGTCGGACGTCTTATAAACCCGGACAATATGGATTGCTGCCACGGTTCTACAACACTACCGAGTGCAAAGCCGACTGCTCGCGGGTAGTCAATCCTGTCCTTGCTGACCTGTTCGGTTATCCACTGAACGCATTCATCGGGAGCATCTCTGTGCATACAGCACATCAAAAAACGGATTTCGTCTTTTACCTGTTCCGGAAGCTGACTTTCATGCAGCAGGGACGCGAGGTAGTCGATGTTGGTGCGGGCAGCGTCGGCAAAAGCCTTGGGGCAGTCTGCATCGTCAATCGAACGTCCATCGCGCCAGGTTTGAATCACCGGGTAATAAAGGGCTTTGCGTATTCTGTTGAGCGGCATACTGATTGATGCTTCATCGAAATCCTTGAGGCGCTCTATTTCCTGATGATGTTCACCCGCAATATTTCGGCCGGAGCACTTGCCAGCGCGCTCGATGACTTCAAATGAAATCCTGCTGCCTTCAAGAAAGTCCGTGTGGTTTATTCCATCAACGAAGCTTTTTTGATGAATGAAGACTTTTTTTCCAGAAAGGTCAGTGTTGGCAAAGGTGAATTGCTCTTCGTTCTTGTCCTGGTGCCATGTCGTACTGATGACACCGGTTGTCCTTTCCTGGGGGCGTATATAGATATCCTGATCCAGTTGTGCAATCGCGCTTGGTATCCAGTCAAGCAGATCAGCGGTTCCATCGCCGACATCTCTTGGCACGTAGTGCAGATCCGACCATGCTATCGGGGCAGGGTATTGCGGAGCAGGGGCGTCTACGATCTTGACGTCCGCTGTGCGGCACCATGTAGCGTGTACGGGTGGGAATTGTCTATCTCGCGGTATGAACATCAGTTTGTAAGGATCGTCCGCACCATATTCAAAGGTTAGGTGGAGTTTGCATACAGCGTCTTTCTGGAGTGGAAACGCCGGAGATTCCAAACGGGCCGAGTAACCGAGGTCTTCGGTACTTTCACCCAGAAACAAAGGAAACTGATAAAAAGCTCTTCCAGCGGGGAGCGTGAAATCTTCACCAACCTCAACAGCGACCGGCCTGCCACGCAGCGGTTTGACGGTCGTACCACGGGAAACAAGGTGGAAGCGCCGATGGAGTCCGTCCCTGACGGCCTTGATCGAGAGTTCGGGAATCTGGTCGCGCCACAGTGAAATACCCCCTGCACGTTGTTGCAGCGAATGAAGACGTATGCCTCCTGCCACCGGACTGTTCGTCAAGTTGATCGCGAAAGCGAATTGCCCGATGCGCGGGTCGTTTCTCAGGGTCGCGGCGTCGACGACGGCGGGCTTTGTTGCGCGAGGTGCGTCACGCCATTGCCCTTGATCGTCGAGTGTGGGGATCTCGTATTTCTTTTCTTCATGCATCTCTGACGACGCGTTCGAGATGATGACTGGAGGATGGCGCTCCCAATAAAACCCGTTCGTTTCGGGCAAGACTTTCTTGAGTTCCTGGTCGAACCTGGCAATCAATTTTGTGACGCAAGTTTTTCCACCCACACTATCGATAACCACGATCGCGAAGTCATTTCTGACTTTCGAGTAATCAGCTCGCAGAAAGGCCGCGGCGATACTGCGGGGCAGGGGAATCGCATTCTGGAACCGGGCGTTGACATTGCGGCGGGTAACATCAAGCTCGAAATCGTTGAGGGCGTCGGGAACGAGCCAGATCAGCGTCTCGTGCCTGAACACGCTGTGTAGTCTTGAGGCAAATGCGTGGGCAGCAGGGTCCAGTTGCTCAGGTTCGGTTCTGGAGAAAAAAAGATCCGCCGAAGACAGGGTAGTCGCCTGCGCATGAGCATAAATTGCATCGGACGTGAAAAGGTCGAGTGTCACCGCGGTATTCGCATCGCGCCATTTTTGCCAGAGAAACGTGTCGGGCAGAGATCTGACGGTTGTGCCCGTGGCATAACGAGGGCGCAGGGTGGCGAAATCGACGCAAACCGGGGTACGGATATCTTCAACACCGACGTTGCGGTTGATTGGCTCCGATACTCGCTGAGTGACGACTTTTGAGAACCACGGTCGAATTTCGAAACGGTCGTAATCGAAAAATACCGGCATGTCCGCGAAGCGGTGACTGCCGTCCCGCCACATCTGGGCATATGTGTTCCACAAACGTTTGGTCCGAATACGTTCCGGCAGCCTCGAATGATCGGCAGAGAGGTCATCCCCCAACGACTGCAGCAAGCGCCAGGCATCCCATACACGGCGGTAGTCGCGGTGCGAAAGGAGCGTATTGTTCGGCGGCAGGTTCTCCCAGCGACCTATGTCGCGGGCCTCACCGGAACGTAGCCAGGTCAAGATTTGCAAGAGCAGTTCATCTTCGTGTCCGAGAATATCCCGGCGCAGTTCCAGTAGTTGCGCGAGGTGCTCGACAAAGGCTTTTAGCAGGCGGTTTTCTGGCAAGTTGATCGATTGAAACCGACGAACGCCCTGCAGGTAAGGGTTACCTGCCAGTTTTTCTCGGATATTGCGCCCTGGGCGGTTGCTGAGCTTGATGAAACTGTTGGCATCGAGTTCGCGTACGGCATGAACCGGCAGCAGCGCCTGTTCGCGACGAGGCGCTTCGTTAAGCCCACGGAAAAGGCGCTCAACCGAGTGTCGACTGTGTCCAACAATGCGCCAGAGACGGTCGCGAACCGGACGCCCTGCAGAAGGCGGCGAATACCCGGACATTCTTGTCAGCACCGATGACAGCGATTGAGGCAGCGCTTGTCCGCTTCTCGGGTCGAATTCGACGGCATGGCAAAACCAGTCTGACTGATCGAGCAACGTGCGGATGACGTCGCTGTCCTTCTGCGTGCCTCGGTTATCGGCGTAAAGCCCGGACAGCGAGATGTCCGCCGGTGATGAAAGGTCAGATATCATCGCCGACGATTCTCCCGGTCTTTACGTTTTCCTCCAGTTGTCTGCGCAACTCATCGCGTTTTTCAGCAGACTTCCCGTTCCACATCTTGTGGCGCTTGTTCTGATCAACCTCGTCTTTCATGTATAAGGTTGGAGGGGTTTCTTCAGCGGCCGTAGTCGAACTCGCGACTCGTTTGTTGTCCTCTGTCGGCGATTGCGAGACTGGCGTATTCAGATAGTTTGCCGATTGCCAGATGAACTGGCCGTAGCCTAGTTCGCAGGCGAGGTCGAAGTCTTCGCGAAGATTGAATGGTTTACCGATAAAAACCCCCGTATTGAGTTGGTTGCGGATTTTATCGAGGCAGTCAGTCTGGCTCTTGCCGCGAGTGTCTATCCCGCGAAGCTTGGGCATGACCTTCTGCACAAGTTGATCTTCGAAGGCGGTGTGCATGGCCTCTGCCAGCAGGGATTCGTCCTTAGCGTCTTGAGCCGCCCGGACGTCCGGGTAGTTGGCCATGTAATACTCGATGGACTGCCAGACCCGGTGGCCAAGCGCCCGGCCGGACACAGACAACGCCTCATTCAGTTTCTCGATGAACTGCATGAAGGGGTTGATTTGTTCTTCCGAGAAGATGCTTTCTCTGGTCAGCCACTCATCCCAAGTCTTTCTGTGTAGCGTGTTGCCACGATTACTCTCATTAAGAGGCTTGAGTTTCAGGCGACGTTTAAGCTCGGTCGGACGCGGGAAGTTGATGATAATCGAGCGGTCAATCACCTTGTCAGAAAGTGATTTGGTGGTTTCATCCTGATTCATTGTTCCCGCCCACAGGACGTTACGGCCTAGCGGAAGTTTGTAAGGCTCCATTCCCGCGCCGATTTTTACCGGCAGAAACGGTACATCCTTGCCTTTCTTACCACGCCGCAGTTCAAGCTTGCTCAAGAACTCGGCAAAGTAGAGTTCAGGGTGAGCAAGGTTCATTTCATCAAGCAGTACCAGGCAGACGGAGTCAGACAACCCCGGATAGTCTTCACTCCATTGCTTCTGGCTTTGCGCGAGCAAATGCAGAACCGGCTGGGCGTCGAACTTGTTGTCAATCGAATTGAAGAAGCCAAGCATCGACTCCTGCGAATCCCAGTTTGGCTGGACCGACAGCGGCTCGAAGTAAATGCCGCCAAAGTGCGAGTAGAGGCGCGGCAGTTCGGATTTACCGGTGCCGGAAACGCCTGAGAGTACGGTAACCGGAGACCATTCGGACGTTTTCAGCGCTGTATGGAAGGCTTTCAGGATGCGCGGATTGAAATTCAACCCGTAGGCGGTGCATGCGTTGCCAATGTCCGTGAGCCATTTCATTTCATTGATTTCGCGCTGCGCAGGCTGCACGACTTTTTCTGCAGCGATATGCGGAATCTCGATTTCCTTGTGACGCGCCTCGACTTCCGCAGGGCGTTCGTAAGCAGCGCGAAGGCGGTTGAGTTCGGCTTGCGCTTCGTTTGCCGAACCTTCGAAGATAGAAGCCCTATGCGACAGGGACACGTTTTGTGCATGGAACTCGGCGTTTTTGCGGCGCAACTCGCCGACCTCCGCAACATCGGCGCTGTTGCTCTCGAGTTGTCGGGACAGTTCGTCTGCTCGGGCCTTCTGAGTTTTGTACTCCGAATCGAGCGCCTGGGTCCTCAGACGCATTTCTTCGGTGGGCCTTGTGGCGAGATCTTCCCGCAGGCGCTTGAGTTCATCGGACTGGCTGTTCAACTCGCGAAGGACCTCGGCCGGGTCGTTACCGCCAAGCTGACGCTTCAACTGCTCAAATACGCCCAGTAGGTCGGTTTGTGTCGCGAGGCTGTCCCGCAGGCGCTGGTTATCCTCGACATAGGATTGTTTGTGTTTGTTCAGTGATTTGTATGCTTCTTCCAGATTCGCAGCAAGTTCCTCAGCGAGTAAGTCGTACCGTCTGCTCCATTGTTGCTCCTGCCGCTGCTCTCTGCGCTCCAGATTTCGCTCGGAAATTTCCTGCTCCATTTTTCGGCCGTGAATGTCGCCTTGCAGGGCTGACAGCGTGGCTTTCTGTTTCGCAAGCTCCGAATATTCCTTGTCCAGCAATGCGCGGGCGTCTTCGTGATGCTTCGCCCAGGCATCGCGTTCTTTGGCGATGTCGGTGCGGATGCGGTCGCGCTCAACGTTTTCGGCATCGCAAACTTCGGACAGGCGTTTGGCCCTCAGCTTGGCGATCTCTTCTTCGAGGGCGGAAATTTTCTGTTCACGGTTTTCGGCAATCTTTCGTTCGGCGTCGGCACGCAGAGTGCGCAACTCATCGCTCAGGCCGGTACGTTTATTGCGCAGTTCAACTTCCAGCCCGACACGTTTATTGTGCAACTCAACTTGCAGTTCGGCACGTTTATCGTGCAATTCATTTTCCAGCGCGGCACGTTCGTTGGCAAACCCGGCCTCGCGTTTTTGTTCATCGGCCTTGAGTTTTTGCTCGAGCTGATTAAGTTCGGCCACCTTCTGATTCACTTTGGCAATCGTGCGCTGTTTCTCTTCATCAAAGGATTGTTGACGCTTGGCAAGCGCCTGTTCGCGGGCAGCTATTTCGGTTTCTCGGATTAGCTCAGCGGCATCCTGCTTCGCGGCATCTTCCAATTTGCCAGAGTGCTCCATTCCCTATACCTCTATCAGTGTCTTGATTATTCTGTAAGATGCTTTGCGAAGTTGCGCGACTTGCTCTTTTAGCATTGGCAGCGGTTCATTGCCGTGGCCCCGCTTGGTAATCACAGCTGTCATATCGTCCACGAAAGACGGGGCAGTACTGGCAATTGACTTCAATACGTCCTCATCAGCCATCAGCAGAAGGGCGATCACGCAGGCCCCCAGGGACTGTCCGACACCCTGCAAGGTTTGCCGTACCACTGCAGGCCTGACCGTGCGCAGACCTTCAGGCAGTTTGCTGCAGAGGCCGGCATTGTCTGCTCTGGTTCCGGCGACCGCGATAAGCTGCGCATCGTCGGCCTCAGGGGGTAACCAATAGTTCAGCGACACCTCGAAGACGGACTGCAAAGCTGCGTAGAGATCGCGAACGACTGCGAGTGCATCGTCCCCGTCCTTGAAAGACAGAAAGGCGCGCTCGACATGAACGAGTCGGTCTTGCAGGTTGGCCCCGAAGCGGTTGAATGTCTTGTAGCCGAACTCGCTCTGCAGGCTGGCGCGGGCATCAAGCAACGAGTCTGCGCGAAAATCGCTGTCTGTGTCGGAAGGAGAGGTGGACGCGAGAGTCTGTGAAAACTTGATCTGCACAAGCAGTGTCTCGATGATTTCACGCATCAACGTTGCGTCCGACAGTTCCATCTCCGGGGCGTCAGCCTTACCTTTGCCGTGGCCCTTTTCATCGCGCTGCTTTTTGATGTGAAGAAGCTGGTTTATGAGCTCTGGTTGCTGTTTCGCGAGGCTTCGCAAGGGATTGAACTCATCGTCTTCTGCTTGCAGGATGGCGATGGCGAGGAGGGTCTCCAGTTCCGCCTTGCCATTCTGAAAATCGATGAGTTTGCCTTCTCTTATGGGTCTGAAGCCCGATCGCGGCACAGTCAGGCCGATCTTGGTCGCGGCCTGCGCGAGCAAGGCGCAATGCTCTTTAGGCTCTGTGAACTTGAGCCCTTCCAACTCACTTTCATAGGGAGACTTGATGCATGCGTAAAACAGGGCCCATTCCAGGGCCGAGTAGATCTGAGCGATAGAGTGAAAGGGGTCATTGGGCCGCAGGCGCAGACTGTGAAGAAGTTTTGGAAAGCGCTGCCAATTGTCTTCGGTCTCGAATGCCTCCTTCGGCTTTTCGTTCTGGTTGTGCGCCTTCGGGTTGCTCAGTGAAGCTTTCCAGTTTTTCAACCAGTTGGCCTGCGCTTCATCTTGTTCAATCAGATGTTCGAATGCCCGTTCAAGGATCAATGAGAAACCATTGCCGAACGGATCGGCGATACGGAGTTCACCATCGCTTTTCTGGATTGCAATCGGACAGTGGAGGAAATGCCGTTCTGCTTTATCGATGATCATGATCTTCTGAATCGGCGGAATATTTTCCTCCCGTCCCGAAGCCGCCGATCTTCTCTGTATCAAGCGTACTAAGCTGATGATATCGCGCTGAGTGGGAGGGCTATGCGTGTGGGCGTCATTCAGAGGGACGCGCCTATAGCGCTTGTTCTCTTCCTGTTTCTGCAATGGATTGTTGTCGTCCAACCAGTGCATGAATGGCAGCATCTGTCCGGTGACGAGTTCGCGAAACACCAGCGCGGTGGCAAAAACCGGCACTTGCCCATCGTCGTTCGCACCGACATCTTCCTTTTCGACAATAACGTTGAATGGGTCAATTAGTGCCTTGTCCTGCAGGCGCAGAAGGATGCTTTCGATCAGGTCGAGTGGAATGCGGGTTTCCTCCGCCAGTGCCTGAGCGTCCATCGCACCGGATACCGCGAGGAGCTTGAGAATGAGTTGTTCGAAGGCGTTGAGGCGCTCGCCATCTGCAACGGGTTTTGGCAGGGTCACGCGATAAGTGTTCACTGGCCACATCAGATCGCGTTGCCCGCCAATGGCAGCACCGAACGGCTTTGGTGTGCCGTAGTCCAGGAGTTTCAACATTGCAGAATGACTCCTTGTTCCTGGCAGAGACGATGGAAATCCACCAGTCCCGGGATATGCTCGGCGGCCAGTTGTCCGTGCAGCAGACCTGAGTCGCCGACCACCACCAGCAGTTTTTTCTGGCGGCTCATCGAGACATTGAGGCGGTTATAGAGGCAGAGGTGACCGAACAGGGACCGTGCCTGCTTCTCTTGACTCTCTAGAGAGGTTTTCCAATCTTGTGGCAAGGTCCTAACGGTCGACAGAAACACGACATCGAATTCCATGCCCTGGAACGAGTCCACCGTGCCGATACGGAGCCTCTTCTCGTTTTCCGCAAACGCACCGAGTTGCTCCCTGATGAGTTCGGACTGCGCCTTATAGAACGAGATCACCCCGAACGACAGATCCTTACCAGCGTCGCAATCCATCCACGCCCTTAACTGGCGTGAGATGACAGTGGCTTCGGCCGGACGTATCCAACTGGTGTCGTGGCGCAGATGCTTCCCTTTTTTTGCGGGCACCTCCAGCCAGACCGCGGGTTTGCCGTCGGTGTCTGGAAGGGCATGAACGAAATCGCTGGCAGGCCGCCCGGATTTGAATTTCTCGGATGGATCGAAATGCTCATAGAAGTTACGGCTGATGAAATCGCCGAGGGTCGGGTGCATGCGATATTGTTTGTCGAGCGTGACCCGCCGCGGGATCTTGTCGTTGTCCTCCAGTGTCTTCAGGCGTTCTGAGAACAGGTACTGGAACATCGACTTCTTGAGCCATTCGGATTCTGACGGTCCTGTTTCGCCGGTTTCCATCTGACCGGCCACTTCTTCGTCGATGATGTGGGGCAATTGGCGGTGGTCGCCGACGAGAATGATGCGCTTACCCTGTGCCATCGGCACCATGAGGTCGCGCGGCGAGACTCGTGCAGCCTCGTCGACGATCACATACTCGTATTCCAGTCTCTGTTGGTTGTCGTTTTCATCATTGCTCCGGATGCCTTTCTGTTTTTGCATGTTCCCACTCACGCTCTGCTGGCAGGTGGCCGCGAACGCGAAACTGTAATCGGACACTGCCTCCAGCATGCTGTAAGGGTTGCTGTCGAGTTCAGCGAGGAATTCGGCCAACGCGGCAGCCCGCTTGTCCTTGGCAGTATGTCCCACGGACTTGATATGTTTGATGGCCAACTCTGCCAGCGCAACGACGGCGTCATTGCGTTTTTCTACGCGAAAGACGGGAGCAGTTGTGAAGCGGACGAGCAGTGTTTTCTTCAGGTTTGCCAGCGCCTCGAGAAATGGCGGCGGTCCATCTTCGCTACGCCACAGGCTGGCGTTGTCCAGTAAATCGTGATCCGCCTGATCAAGCATGTCGCGCAAGTCGTCTAATGCGTCAGCAGCTCGATCCGGCCCATCGTCTGCAAAACTCTCGAAACGGCAGCGAATACGGCGCACGACATCCAGCCATTGACCGGAACTGTCATTCAGTTGTTCTTCCTGGCGCATCCTGTTCAGGAGATTCACGGCTTGACGTGCACCGCTTTCGCCGAGAACCCGAATGCCTAGCGAAGCAATTTTTTCGGTAAGGTCTGCACCCAATGCACGCGTAGGCGTCTGGATATAGTGTAGGCACAGAAGCTTGATTTCCGTTTCCTGCTCGATTTCGGCAATTTGCGGATTTCGCTCGCGCAGTTCAGTTGCAAGCTTTGCGCACCATTCGTCCATCCTCTTTTCGAAGATGCTTAATTCTTCCAGCGGTGTATTGGAGCGCGTGCCGAACTTGGGAACGGGAAGACCATTCAGCGACATTCGCTCGATCATATTTTCGACCGCGTCATGCTGAAAACCGGTCAGCAGCACTTGGCCTTTTATACTCGCGCCGCGTTTGTCGGCCATCTCGTTCAGCCGTTCGAGGATCGCGGCGATGACGGTGGTCTTGCCGGTCCCGGGTGGCCCTTGAATCAGCGCAATGTCGGGTGTTTCCAATGCGCAACTAATTGCCTCCAGTTGTTTCGGGGTGGGGTCTTCCTTGAACACCTTGCGGCGAACAAATGCCGTCAGCGGTGGGATTGACGGCGGCTTGCGGGCCGGCGCGATTTTCCCTTTTTCCTCTACCAGCAACCCGAGTTGCGGGTTGGCTGCGCGGCCCTCACTGATCGAGTGGCGGGCGGATAGGCGTCGCTTGATCTGGGTGATTTCTCCCGCCAGCGAGAGGATGAAACGGCCCGACGGCGCTGGCAAGGTTTCAGTCTTGAGCGTCAGTATTTTCGATTCCTTGTCGAAAGCGATCACTTTGAAATGGGTGTTTGTTTTTTTCCGCTCTTCTTGCTGAAGAAGCTTTTCTTTTTCTACGGTTCGCTCTATTCCGCTCGCGAAATCCTTGAAGCGCAGTGATGCATCTTCCAGGTAATCCGGGAGTTGTTCGATTAATTTGACTTCGGGCACAAGGCCCTGCTCCAAGGCTTTCACAGCAGTCTCGCTGGCTTGGGAAATGCGAACAGAGACCGTTCCGTCGCGTTTCTCGGCCATGTCGGAGAACTGCAAGGCACCGACTGTCCGTGCTCGCTTGAGCAGCAATTCGCCTTCGAGATCGCCGAACTCGTCCCATTTTTTCAGATAGCTGACATCGTCCTGCGTCAGTTCGGTTAACTGCGCCTTGGCGATAGCGCTGATCTGACCTGTCTGTGACCAATCAGTAAAGCGCAGCGTGCCTTTGACCAGGCGCAGTGCGCGATCCGTCCTGCCTCGGGGCTTGGTCATGCGCGTGGTCAAGAATATCGATGTACCGTCCGGCAGCGAGGTTTGTGTCGCAACAAAGCGAATGCCATCGCCAGTAACACAGAAGGAATTGCTGCGGGTCGGCTGTTTGTCCTGGCTGAGGGCTGCGTGTCCAATCGCGATATCGTCCTCATCTGCGGTTTCCGGGTCTTGCTCCAAATGAGCGTCACTGTCGCTGCTCGTCTTGTTCACGGCAGGCTCCGGCTTCAACGCTTCATCAATTGCGGGGCCAGCGATCAAGAAAAAGAATGAGCTGCCGTCTTGTCGGAAGCAGCAATGCTCATCAAGCAGTCTGTAAAGACGTTCACCCTTAGTCTGGCCCTTACGGCCGGTGATTTCATTGATCGTGGTTTCCACATATTCGTCTACCCCGATGTCGACTTCACCCATCTCCAGGCATCCACCTGAGAAGAAGGCAATTTGCAACTCCATGCTGCCGTCGGCGGCAGGATTGACCAATTGCGCCAGCATTGCGCGCCCGCTGGCGAGTTCCGCATTGAGGCGACGGGTGTCGATGGGCGCGACGGTCCGCACATAGAGGAGTGAGTCTTTCAGACGCAGATCGAAATCGTCGGGACGCGCCGCACTGGTCTCAATCGAAAGGACTGCGCGACCCTGCAAGCCTTCCATCGCGTTCTCAGGCTGCTTGACGCGGATCGTAAGGATCTCGGCCGGAATGTCGTCGAACTTCATTTCTCTGCTCCTGCGAATTTGAAAACCAGGGTGTCGGGAAAGGTTTTCGTCCCTCGCGCGGGGTGCGCAGTTTTGTCGTCGAAGTTGAGAACGACCTCGTACGCTTGCGCGTTGTTATGCTCGAATGAAAATGGGTGAAACAAACGGTGCGGCAAGGAAAACTCTTTTGCGTCGGCCGGTATCACGATTTCCCCACGTGGCGTTATGGCTCGGGCAAAGGGCGGCCGAGGGGCGTGGCAAAAAGGACATTGCGTGTGGTCATCGGCAAAGTAACTCATGGTGCAGGCATGGCATTGCAGCGAAAGATCGAAGGCTTTCTTCAATTCCACCGCCCAGAACGCGATTGCCGGACGGCGATGCGGCTGCTGTCTTCCGGCACCGAAGGTCTCCTGAAAAAGCCGGCGCAGCCCGGCCGTTGCCACCAGTCCGCGGGGCAAGCCGGTATCTCCCTTGTTCGAATCATCGTCCTCGTCATCGATAAAAGGCAAATACCCGGCATAGGCCTGGTCCTGCAGATCGGCAGGGTGCTCGTCTGTCGTCGGCTCGGAGTCCCAACCGCTGTCTTCATCCTCGGGCTCCAGAACTTTCTTGCCGATAAATGGATGGCAGAGTGCGAGTGTCTTGAATGCCATTACGGCAAATGCCCAGCAGTCCGATCGCGGGCGCGAAGAACCGGTTGCCCGAACAACTTCCGGAGCACCATAACCCGGCGTATAGACTGAAGTGCCTTCACCAGACATTTCCAGACGCATATTGTCGGCATCAATAAGCCAGACATCGTTTGCGTGCTCGGCAATGAACGCATTGTCTGCGGAGATGTCGCCGTACACCAATCCCGCGGTGTGCAAACGGGCTAGGATTGATGCACATTCCGCCAACGCAAACAGGCGCCGCCGGGTTGACCCGGTGTTGGCGTAATGCCACAGGCGCAATGCCAACTCCCGATCAGGAACGGCTGCCAGCCACCGAGGAAGTGCAGAGCTTTGAGATTCGAGCGCTTTTTTCGCATCGCCGTCGAGATCGAAAAAACTGAAGGGTTTCATACCGTTCAATAGCCGCATTACATAGCCAGGCTCATCTCGCAGAATGGCCAGAGGCAGAGAAACAGGAATGCGCGACGGAATTGGCAACAGACGGATGTTCTGGAAGCGACGGCGCAGGTCGACTTTTGTGTCCGGCTCACCCGAGGTGTCGAGTGGTTGCTTGATCGCCAGATCAGCATCTCGTGTTCGGTACACGACGCCTTGGCCACCTCTGGCAAGTTCTTCAGTGCGGTAATGCTGATTGCCGTAGTCATCGCAGAGTGGTTTTGTGTGAGCGGTTCGTGCAGGCTTATCCATGGCTGATCTCCTCACAGCAAAGGCAGGCGATAGTCTTGTCGTCGCTGTGCTTTGGTGTTGGCCAGTTTTCGAGCATCTCTTGCAAACGCTGGTTGGCAGTCATCGTGGCGAGAGAACGATGTGCCTCCATTACGCCGGTCACGAAACCGTCGACATCGTTCAGGTCGTCTGCGACACCGTCGGTGCAGAGAAAGATGCCCAGGCAGTCTTGTTCTGGCAGCGATGTAATCTGCCAGTCCCTCCCTGAGTCTCTCGATGACAGTGCGGCCGTGATGTTTGAAAAGCTCTGTGACTTGTCCTCGCTAAGCGCCAACATCAAGCCGTCGAACCTGACGGCGGCGAGCAAGCCATCGCCCAGCATTCCTAAGTGGATGACGCCATTTCCAAGCCGGAATGCGAACAGGCAGGTGGCTGCACAATCGCGGGGTTCAAGCGGCGCAATAAGTGATAACCAGTTGGACTGGATACATTGCGACAGGAATCGAGGGGTTATTTCGCTTAGTCCACGGCAGGCGTGCGCCGCGCGTTCCACTGCAACACAGGCGGCCGCGCTGCCAACATTGGACAACGGCTTGGAGCCGAGCCCGTCGCAAACAACGATGCCATCCCCCCAGTTATGATGGAACGATGCCCAGGCATCCTGGTTGGGAGTCCGCGAGGCTATATGTGCCGGGCCTCGAACGCTTGCACCAAAACTTTTCCAGAGCATCATGCTGAACAGTCTTCCATCCAGTCGTCGAGCGCGGCGAAGAGTTCATCAGTCACAAACACATCGGAGCCTTTGAGTCGTGGATTCGCATCTGCGCCTGTTTTGATAATGCGTAGCGTGTCCGGCGGCAGGCTCGCGGACCATTGCTTCAGTAGTTTCGTATCGGTGAGAGACCAGAACCCATCGGAAAGCAGCAGGATTTTCCCTTCAGGTTGCGTTCCGAGGAACTGAATCAGGGCTGCAACGTTAGACGTCCCACTGCAAGCAAGCAGTTGCGTCGGATACTCCTGATTCTCGGACCAATCGGGGAAGTACGCTTCGCCGGCCCAGGCACACAATCTGATTGGTGTGCGGCCATAACCCAAGCGTACCCACTGCGCGATCATCATGACGGTTGTTCGCATGATGAATGGCTTGGCCAGATCACCCATGCTGCCGGAGATGTCACACACCACAAAGAGCGTCATACAGACGCTCTTATCGATTTGGTACGTTGCGCGATCGCTGTCATCAGCACGTCGAGTTGCGCTGAAAAGGTGTCTCCGCACCAGGGCGTCAAGCGTGCATCGTCGATCTTTTTGCGCACCGACTCCGACTGGGGAGCAAAACAGCAGGCAATGATTCCACGCCCCTCGACGCCACCATAGTAGCGAACCAGGTTCTGCAATTTCATTACTTGTTCCTGGCTTACGTAGCCCGCCTTGCATTCCACTATGTAGAGCGAACGACCGTCTGTGAACGTGACATCGAGTTCATTATGTGGAACGTTGCCATTGAATGAGTTGGCACTTGCCCGATTCAGTTGCAGCGTCAGATTGATGCGCAGATCCTTGATGATTCCGCGGTCTTCATACGGTTTGCAGTGCAGATAGACGTATTCCTCGAACCAACCTCCCGACAGGTATTTCGCAAAGTCGGCCCAGTCGTTGAAACGCCAATCCAGTCCGTTGCCCACGACGGAGGCGACGTTGCCTTTGGCAAAGCTGAAAACGAATCCACTGCTTTCGATAACGAAGGGCGTGAGCGGCGCATTTCTTTGCTGCTCTTTATCGTGTTGGCTGCTGAAGCTGCACAATTGTTTGTAGTCTTTTGAGAGCTTGCGACGGTGCTTCCAGAGCATTTCGGTCAGGCGGCGGCGGTCTAACGATAACTCCTGTAACGGCGCAACGGAGGACAGTTTCAGTCCATCGGCATTGAGCAGCAAAAACGTTTCGACCGAGTCAATCGGTCTGATGGTTTCGCGGCGAAGGCTGTCGACATACGTCACGCGCTGGTTGCGACTGTCAAAGTAGAACGGGATGCCCCCCAGCGCACGGGCTGCGGAGAGCGCCCCGGCGAACATCAGTTTTGTTCCGCCCGTGAGGTTGACGCCGATGCGAGCGCCTGCAGGCAAAGTCCTCGCATGGCCGATGATTTTTTCCTGAACATCGTGGGCATCCCAGGGGTCCACGGCCAGTTCGGCAAAGTTTGCGTCGCGAATGAAAGCCTGCATGCAGGCCGCCGGAAAGTCCTTCGAGTTGACGAAAACATGCCGGTTCGATGCAAACTGACGGATGCCGAGTAAAGAGGGCATGCGTTGCTCGCCAAAAAGGTGAAAAGTCACATCAAAGCCGTCATGGGCGTTGCGTGCCGCACTCTGGCTGACACCATGCCGTTCAAGCCATTCCGCAGGCAAACTGATGGCTTCGGGTGGTTTGCCAATGACAGGCGAAACGATCAGGCGCTTTTTAAGGGTTGGATGTGCGAGTGCCGTCAAGGCCCAGATGAACGCCATCACCGGTGTGCCTGGGCTCAGATAGAGCGTGACCAGTTTGTCGCCGGCTGTCTTTGCGACAGAATCCAGGGCACGCATGGCGCAAGCGTAGATGCCTTCGCTATCGTTGAGTTCACGCAGCTTCTCGCTCTTGAGGGCGATCTCCGTAAGCTTGCCGAGAGCCTGCAGTTTATCTTTCAGCCAGCGCGCATAGTGTTCATGGGCCGCAGGAGTGTTGGCAAATTTCGAGACAAACTCGCTGGTGACGCTGTATTCATGTTGCTGGTTCGTGCTATGGATCAACGCCAGCTTTTCTGCCAGGTCACTCTGACTCCCGGCTTGCTTGTCAGTTTCGGAGTCCGTCCGTGTATAGCAAAGAATGACGACTTCACAATAGTCTTCCGCCTCGAGTGCTCCCGCGATCGGACCGATTGTGTTTTCGAACCCCAGTGAGGCGCGGAAATCCGTGAGGCCATACCAGGTAAGCAGGAATTTCTTCATAGGGAACTCTTCTGAACGTAGGGCCGGAACCATGAAGTCTCATTGGTCATTCTGTTCATCAGAACGGCGCGATTGGATTTTTCGATACCTTTGAACTTTCCAATGCCTCCACTCGCCAGCAGTGATCCGGCGTCGTCTTCGTTCATGCAATACGCTACGCGCAGCTCAAAAAAGGCGAAGAGATCCTTGCAAAGGGCAGCGCAGCGTTGCCATCGCTCTACGAAGGCGAAAACGAACACGCCTTTGCGCGGTCCATCTTCGGCAATGCGTTTGAGGAGATCGCCAGGAGAGGGCGGTTCGCCTGCTTTCGCCGGTTTGTACGAGGCCGATGGATACAGTTGTTTCTCGGAATCAAGGCCATCGATGATCAACGCGACACGGCGAGTGCCGATTCCGTCCGCGATCGCTTGCAGCGGTAACTCAGCGACGTTGTCGAACACTCTCAAGCGTGTGCCGAGTGCCCGCGTAGCGTCGAGGAATCCGCCGTCGGAAGTGACGCCACGGCCGTTGAAATAAATGATCTCATCGAAACTGTCGAGCGCAGCCAGACTAGAAAGGATGGTGGTGAGTAAGCCGTCATGGATAGGGTCGTTGTAGCCACTGAACAGCACATTGAATGCCGAGCGGTGGACAAGTGGGACCGTGAGTTTGTCGGCATCAAATGTCAACCGCTCCCCCAGAAGCAGCACCTCTTGTTTTGCGCAAGCCATCTGATAGTCGATCGCAACGGGTGGTTCGGGCATATGGGAACCACTGAACACTTTCGTTTTGCCCGACATACCATGCGCTGTCGCGTAATCCGCCAGCCTTCTGATGTGTGTTCGGCAGAAGCTGCTTTCTGCCAGTGGAATCGAAAACTTCGAATTGCCGGACTTGGCACCGTTGGCGTTATTGATGATTCCCTCTGGTGGGCTACGCAACTCGGTTGCCGCCCAGTTGTTCGCACCGAGGATCATTGCGGAGTCTTCCTGGCCACAGGCCAGTGCTATGCGACAACCCAGTTGGGTAATGATGCTTCCCAGCGACAGGGCATTGATGCCTTTAAGGGTCTGCGTCGCGAGAAGGATATGAATGCCGAATGAGCGGCCCTGCTTCAACAGTTGTGAGAGCCGGTGCTCTGCTGCCTCCGCAATCGGGCGATTACCAGCAAAGAGAACCTGAAATTCGTCAATGACCAGAAGAATTCGCGGCAAAGGGGCCCTGGTGGCTTCGCGATATTCGACGAAGTCGCGAACTTTTACAGTCTTGAACATGGATGCCCGCTTTTCCAGTTCGCCCACGAGGTGTTGGAGCACCGTCACTCCGTATTCGGGATCGCTCTCCGTAGCGACCAGGCGGGCATGGGGAAGCGGCGGGTCCGCGTAGATGTTGAACTCTGTTGATTCCTTGTAATCCAGCAGGTAAAGATCAACTTCTGCCGGTGAGTATCTTTCACATAGCGTGTGGATCAGCACATGCAGCAGGTTGGATTTTCCGGACCCGGTTTTACCGGCGAGCAGCGCATGGTGCTCGGAGGTTGTTGCACCGAGGATCAGAGGCGTGGGACCTCCGGCGCTGGTCCAGCCGATGGGGATGTCGAAGCCGCCGCAGGTCGTCGCACCTTTGGTAAAATCCGTCCAGAGATCAGGCATCGATTTGCTTAACCGCGCTTTCGCGGCATACAGATCGGCGAGCGCAGAGAAATAGCTGCCCAGCGAGTCTTGCCGAGGCCATTGCTCGGGCTGGTACGTCAATGAAAGTCCGCAATGCCCGCTGTTCCCGGCGTTGAACAGTGTGTCGAATGCCGTGGTAGAAGCGTTTATCGTCGCCCGAAATTTCTCGTAGCGCGGGTCTTGAAGGCGTGCGCCGTCAATCGCGATGATGGGCAAGACCCCGCAACGGGGACCGTTCTCGCAAATCCGCTGGAGGAACCACAGGCTCTTGTCCGAGAGTTGTTCCGGCACGTTGAACAACACCAGCACCTTGTAAGGAAGGGGGTTGTCGGCGTTGTTTGCGTTATGTTCCGACCAGTTGGACGACAGGTCATTGAAGCGATGTTGAATCAGTTGCTCGACTTCATCCTGCAATTTGCCAAGCGCGGCCTCGATTTCGTCCGAGCGCGTGAGCACTCGTTGTTCCGGTACCAATTGTTCGACTTTGAGCAGAGACAAAAACGGCTCGAGCGATTGCCCGAGGCGCAGCGGGTCGACGAGTGTTAACTCCAGTTGTCCTGGTGGCAAAGCCGAGAGCAATCGCAAAAGCAGTTGATGTGCCCACTTCGTGTGTGCCGGGTTGTCTTCCGACAGGGTGAGGGCATGGGGGAACGGGAAGGGCAGGACGTGGGGGACAAAGCAGGCAAGGTCCTCGAATCCTACTCGATACGCGCCGAGAGAAATGTTTACGGGTATTTCTGTCGCTGCCAATGAAGCAGTCGGCGCTAAATCCATCAGCGCGGGCTGGTGTCGGCGAAGTCGTAAATTCAAGTGTACGGCTTCGGCCGCAATGCTTTCCCATTTGCGGGTGAGCGTTGATCGCCAACTCGATTTGCGCTGATCCCGGCTGGCGTCCTCATGCTTTCTTTCGGCCATGAGGCGGTACACCGTGGCTTCATCCAAGGGGGGGCGGTGTTTCGCCATGTCTTTTTGCAGATCGAGGATAGCTCGATCTTTCGTCCGCGCGGCGGCATCGAATTCGCGATTGATGCGCGCCAGTCCTTCGCGGTAATCAGCGAGGGCTTCGGTGATCCTGGTCATGGTGTGGTCGGGGGCGTTCAGGGAACCGTTCATGTCTCTGGTCCCTCTGATCTCGCCTGGAGAATTTGCGCTTCTTCCAGGATGCCATCGATGATCAGCACCTGCCGTTGGTAGCCCTCGCTGAAACTGCGCAGTGAATCGATATCCTGGAGTATCGGGGTCAGCACCTCGGCGACAATAGAGCTGGCAAATGCATCCGTAGCTCCTTCGGTGAACCTGCCAGCGCAAACCGTCATCAGCCCCATGACATCTTCAAACATTTGCGTCTCCCATCTCATCATCCATGGGCAACTCCAAAACTGCCGCATCAGCGGCGATTGTCGGAAACAGCGATACACATACCGCGCCGGGCAATAGATAACTGGATTCGATCCGGGGATTGCCTTTCCAGATCCCATTCAGGAACGCTCGCCAATCCTCTTCGGACAAGTCGATCGATTGGCAATCGGCTGTCAATGCCAGGAGTTGCGCCGTGGCCGCGTCAATCTCATCCATGTGGCCGTTGTTAACCGCATGTTTAAGCAGGTCAACGGCATCCCGGACCGGCGTGAGGATGTCGGGGTCAACAATGGAAAATCGTACTTTCATGGCCGTTCCTCCTCGCTTTGGCGAATGAAATCCAGGCAGGACTGATCTATGTCGTTTTTCCTCGGCAGCATCCCCACCATAGGCGAACCGGCCTGCCGCAAGGCGTCGCGAAGCTCTTTCTGCTTCTGCGGTGAGAGGTCCTGGACGTCTCGCGAGCAAAGCGTGCATTGCGCATCCGCCTGTTTGTGGCCCTCGGCTTGAAAAACCATGTGGTCTTTCTGCGCATACAGGTACTGCGCCTTGCCGCATTTCACTTCGAATGCCATCGAACCGCCCACCGGCGCGCCCATACCTTCTCCACGCCCCAGAATCACCGGCACTCGCAAGTCCGTTATCAGCAGGTCGGTTTTGGTGTATCGCCCGTTGTCGCCAACGAACGTCCGGCCTTGCGTTTCGATCCGTCCTCCCAGTGGAGCAAGTGCGTGTCGAACGATTTGCTCGCCGAACTCGCCACACAGGTGTATCCGTGCCCGACGTGCGACGATGTTGCGCTCTACGTCGCCATTGGCGGTGACCCACTGGTCGCGATACTTGTCAATCAGCCTGCGGTAATCAGGATTACGCTGGTAGAGATATTCCTGCAGCAAGTGTCTGTGTTCTGCCGACAAGTTCATCCGGTCTCGCAGTACATCCGGCGTGATAGGGCCACCGTGTTGCGTAGGGTCCCATTTCAGCCAGGCATGGAAGTCAGCAGCGCTGGGATTCGTCGCGAGGTAGGCATCCAGTGCCTTTTGCGCAGCCGCCAAACGAGCGATGCCGATATCGATGGCCTGCGTCACGGACAGGAGTCGTGCATTGCATTCCAGTAACGCCTGAGCCAACGCCTGGCTCGCCATGGCCAGAGCCTGTTTTGTCAGATCTACTCGTCGCTCCATGGCCTGACGGTTCTCTGTGGCCCGTTCGAAATCGGCCTGTGCCAACGCCAGCATGCTCTGGGCCAGGTCTGTATCCGCTTGCGCTTCGTCAACGCAAGCGTACTCCCACGAGCAGTCCGGGCCTGCCCCGTCGTCGTTGGCATCAGGCTGAGCAAGACAGGCCGACAGCGAGGACTCGGCAGAACCGATCCACGATTGGCTGCTATCCAAGGCCTGCTGAGCGCTTTCAAGCGCCTGATGGGCCGCTTGCTCCTGCTGGATAGCACTTTCCAGCAGGTTTTCGCTGCTCTGCGACTCGTTGCGAGTGTCTTCGCATTGGTGTTCCACCGCCGCAATTTGGGCGTGGCAGGAGAGCTCCAGCGCCTCGCGTACTGACTGCAAATCGCGCACGAGGTCTTCCAGATTCTCCACTTTGCCGATTGAAACTTGTGCCATCGCGACCCCAACTCCCTAGCTCTGCAGATAGTCGCGCAGACGCGAAGCAAGTGCGGCCAGATACGGCACCTGTTCCGTTGCATGTGCACTGAACTGATGCAATTGCTGAACGAGCGACTGGTAATCTTCCTCGAACTGCAAGCGCTTGTCGTCTTGCCAACTATCACCAAGCGACGCGAAAGCACCGTCCAGTGTGCCTACTGAGTCGTTGAGCGAGTCGATGAATTGTTGCAACGCATACGCGAATCGCTCCAGTTCATCCGGGTCTCCGATTGCTTGTGCCATTACCAGTAGCCCCCATCGTCATCTGAAGTGTTCTGTGGCTGCGGCTGTGGTTCCAGCGATACCTGACGATCCTCGATCTCGCTCGCGGCCGGCAGGGTATTAGGCGTTTGCGACTTCGTACGAATCACCACCGACATGGTGACGAACTTGAATCTGTCCCGTAGCTGTTTGGCGTTCTCCGCATAGAAGAGATCGTTCTGCGTGCCTTCGATAAATTGGCCGAGTACCGCCTTGTCAGCGTCAACACCGATGGCAATCGCCATGCGATCGCATTTCGCGGAACGGCCATCGCTGACGAACCTGTTCAGCGGCTCCTTCCAACCGCTGTCCGGCTGCCCATCGGAGACAAGCACAACAGTGGGACGGTAGGCACGTGATGGTACGACATCTTTGTCTTCGATCATCGCTTTCGCCATGTCGAGCGCTACGCCGAGCGGGGTGGTGCCACTGGCGGAAAGTGCTTGCCATTGGATATCGCCGGCACTGGCCAGGGGTTGATGCAGATTGACTTGCGATCCGAAGGTGATGATCGAGACCCAGATTTCATTCTCACTGGATTCACTGCCACGAAACGTATCCAGCATGTCGCGCACGGCATCATTGAGATTGCGGATCTTGTCTCCGCTCATGCTGGCGCTGACATCAAGCAGAAGAATGATCGGGAGCGGCTTGGCCTTCGGTACCGTGAATTTCGACGGGTCGAATGGGGTGTTGCTCATGGCAAAACTCCTTGAGAATTATGAAATGGATGGGCATAGCATCCATGCCGATGCGTCCTACACCGCATGACGCCCGGCGATATGAAAATGGTGCGCGTCACTGAAGGATGTCCACAGGAAACCCTCAGGCCTGATCCTGGATATCGTTATTGGCGAGTGGGTACGGAACGGGATGCGTTGAGGTGGGGATTAAAGCGTGACAACGCGAACAGTCTGGGCAGAGTAATTTTCGCTTGGGACATGAGACTTCCTTGTTCTACATATCAACTAAAAACATCACGTTTGCGTCGATGCTACTCATTTTGCAGGCAATATGCCATCTATCTGTAGGCACAAGAGCAAAGTCTTTTGGCACCTTTCGATAGCGGCGTGTAAACCTCAATGCCGGAGTGAAGTGCGCCCCGAAAGTTCGTCGTATCGACTGAGGGAGCACTGCGCACGGAGGCCAGTATTGGCTGGCTGGCACCCGTCCCAAAGTGGCCGGTGCAGGCTTAGGAGTATTTTCGATGACCTCATAGGCTATCCGGATCTGCGAAGAACATTTTGCCTTGGCTCTAATGCGGTGCTTTCAGTTTCTAAAAATTTTGCATTGCTCCCACTCGCATCGCAGGTCAAGAAAAAGCACGGCTGAAAGGTGCCCAGGTCCATTGCGTTCCGGTGGCTCAATTAAATGGTTCTAGTGAACATACCCGGCAGCTTGTCATCGGCGAGCGGTTTGACTAGCAAGATAACCGGCCAGCACATCGATCATGTTGTGTTGATGTTGCGCGGCCTGCGCGTCACCCCATTGCTTGTGGGCGTAGATTAGCTTCATTTTCAGCGAATCGACGCGTTCCCTGTTCCGGTTGTGGAAGTGCTGGCGCTTCTCGTTGAACGGTTTGTTGCCGTATTCGGAGTTGATGCCCCGCGAAACCAGAGCCAGGTTGCCGAAGGTGTCCAGTACCTGGTCCGAGACGGTATCGAGGTCGACGTCCTGTGCCGTCTGCGGCGAAATATGCTCGATCGAGTTCTTCGCCGTCATCCTAAATTGGGCGCGCTGCTGGTTATTCAACTGTGCGGCATTGGTGCTCCAGAGGACGAACTCCAGCTTGTAGAACCAGTAATGCGCGAACTTCAGGCCCAAGGCTGCGCCCAAAACCATATCGGGGTCGAGTAACGGCAAGGTCGCCACGTCATCGTTGAGCAAGACATGGCTGCGTTCGATCAATGGCCGGCTGTCGCTGGTGCACAGTAAGTGGTTATCCAGGTGCTTGAGCTGTCGCAGGTAGCTGGCCCGGCCCGTTCTATTGGCACGCATGTACGCCAGCAGAGGAGTGAGCCAGTAGTGAGTAGTGATCTGCTGCGAGTGGTAAAGCATGCTTTGCAGCAAAGCGAATTCGTGATCGCTGCTTTCTTCCCGGAACAACGTCGTGTAGACCTTGCCTGAAGCGGCTGGGCTCTGCCGCTTTTGCAGGTTATGGATGAGGTGGTGTTCTTCGCCATCGACCTCCACCCATTTGATGACATGTTTGTCGAAGCAGTAGCGCACTTCCCACACCAGGGCGATGAACTTTCGGACCTTGGAGCCCGCGCAGGACGGCTTGAGGAAATGTGTGTCGAACAGGGACAGCAGGTCCTTGTCGCTGATCCTGGGAATGTCCGCCTCACCCTGCTCGTGCAGCCATATGCGTAACGCGTGCTGTAGCAGCATCGAGAAGCTGATGATGCTGCGCACCTTGCGCGTGCCCTGGAATATTTCGAGGTGCTCGCCATCGCGCTTGGGGGGCGCAGCGGCCTTGCCGGCCAGGATCTCGCTCAGTGCCAGCGGGGGCGCGGCGCGGGTGGCGGAGAACTCATCGCGCAGCGCTTGCAAAACGCGGGACGACCAGGCCAGTTGCTCGTCATCGCGCTTTGCATCTGCATTCGAGAATAGGTGGTGCACATCGAGCCGAGTGATCCGGTGCAGATTGCGCTCCACATAGTCGTCCATGTAGGCGCAAGCCTCCCACAGCGCGGCATGCCGCTCTCGCTCGGCGCTATTATCGATGTGCTGGAGCAACCTGGCTTTAAGAATCTCATGGTGCTGCAACTGCGCGCCTCGGTTGTTAACCACCTCGAACACCTTGTTGAGGTCCATCGTCGCCGGGAATTGGGTCATGACTACGGTCAAGCTATTCAACACATATTCGCTGAATGCAGCCAACTCGGCGTTCTCATGCCTGTTCCTGAACTCTTTGATGATCCCAAGCGCGTTGTCGATCTTGTCATGTTCTACAGATGGTGCCTGGCCGGAGGCGCAGAAGGCCCTGAACGCTTTGTCGATGTCCGGCCGGATGGGAAAGCCCAGGCGCGGGCGAACCCCGCCTTCGTGTTCGCCTGCGAGGAACGGCCTGAGGTTCTGGCCCAAGGTCAGCGCCAGCAACCACAAGGTGGTGAAGCGTTGCTGGCCATCGATCAGGTCGTATTCGACGGTCGAGCCTTTCTGGTGCCGGGGCATCACGAGGATGCCGCCCAAGTAGACGATGGGGCGTCGCTCTTCATACGCGGCCCACAGGTCCTCCAGCAAGGTGCGTACCTGTTCATCGCTCCAGACATAGAGGCGCTGGAACACCGGGATTCGGAAGAACATGCCCTGCTCGGCGATCTGCCGCAACGTGATGGCGTGCGATTGTATGGTCATGCGCATTGCTCCTTGATCCAGGCCTCGCGCCCGGCCAGCTTGCCTTCCTTGCCATAGAACGCCAACACTGCGGCCTTGTAGCGTCCACGTACCGTCGAGTCTGTTTGGATTTCTTCGGCCGCATAGATGGCTGCGGCGCGTGGGTCGGACATAAGGAAGTCGATGACTTCGTTCGGGGTATAGGCTTGGGCGATGACATCCAGCAGATTCAGCGACGCGTCGCGTAGGTACACGGTGACCGCTGCAGCGAAGATGTAGCTCTTTTCGATGCGGATGGCTCCGATGACAAAGTCCAGGCTGAGGGCGAAGCGCAGCAGGTCGCGGTTACCGAAACGATCGACAAACATCAGCACCGCCAGGCAGAACAGTTCACGCAGATACGGTGAGAGGCGTAGGGTCACCGCGCTGTAGAACTGCCGGAATGCCCGCTCCTGCGTCGAGATGCCGAAAAGCTGGTTGACCAGGGCGGCGTACTTTTCGACATACAGGAAGAAACCGAGCCCGCGCTGGATCGGCTGACGCAGGGAAAAGGGCAGGGCAGCGATGTCGTCCGGCTCGGGCAATGCGCCGCGGCTCAACCTGAGATTACCCGCCCGGGAGACCAGCAACTGCGCCGAAGCGTAGGCGAGCGGCGCGGGCGAGATGTCCAGCCGGTTCCCTTGGTCAGGGCGCAGGGTGTTTGCCTGGAACTCATTGATCACGCCGTCCCGGGATTCTTCCTGAAGTGCCTTCTGACCACGCCAGCGCCGGCCGCGCCAGAGCAATTTGCCGAACAGCAACTCATCGAAGTCACCCGCGATACCTTGGCAGTGGTCATGTTTCTGCCAATGCTCCCAGCGCCCGGCGAACTGTGCCTGCAGTTTCTCCCGGTGCACGCCCTCGATGGCCCGCAGGTGGAAAGCCTTGAGCAGGTCCGCAGCTCCCAGCGGCACGCCGCGGCTGTTCTGGCTATCGAAGAAGGTGAACGCCAGGTCTTCGTTGGGTACCGTTATCACGCTGAACATGATGCGCCGGAACAGGGCCTTGCTGTCATTCGTTAACCCCTCGGCTTCGATGATCCGCTGGGCCTGTTGGATATTGTTGACCGACTCCGGTGACCGGTAGGCAAAGTCGGCCCCGGTTGGCAGCGTGCCATGCAGCACATGATAGAGAATGCACAGCGTTGTAAGGCGCTGCTGTCCGTCAATGACGAATTGCCTGTTACTTGCGTGGTCCTGGTGAATGAGCAACGCACCCATGTAGTAGTCGAGTCCGTTCGCCATTTCCAACTTAAATTCGTGCAGGTCCTTGAGCAACTGTTGAACCTTGTCCTTGCCCCAGACGTAGGGACGCTGGTAGGTGTCCAGTGCCAGTGGCATCCGTTGCGAGGCAAGCAGCGCCTCGAAATGGGTAACTCTGACCTTCACAGCTTTGTTCCTGATCATCGTTGGCGAATCCTTGCGCTGGGCATCCCCTGAAAGGGCGGCCATCCTACCGCGGATGGCGAATGATGGCCATGGGCCGCTATTTTGTGCATGCCTCACGAAGTAATTGCGATTCGACAGCAGCGAGCGTTTGTTGGAGGCTACGGCCTTTCCAGGGTGCCGATTTGCACGCCGCGATACTCGCGGGTGGTGCCGGTGATGGCTTCCTGATAGGTGGAGTTGAGTTTGTCCTGGCCTTGGGGTTGTTGGCGCTTGCCTGGCGGCTGAGGACGCTGACTCCACCAACGCGGTACAGTTGGCCGGTCGAACTGTAGTGATTGCGCAGGTTCAACTCCGACCGCGACTGGCTTTCGCAGGCGGTGTAGCCGGCGACGAAGTCCAGGGTGGGCCTGGTCGGCTGAGACAATCTTGACTCGCCCGGGGATATTTGGGCACGGAGGGCAATAATGTGCTGCTTGGGCTGGGCGGCAAAGCCCCCTCAATGGCGGGCTCAGCGAAGCCCCGCTGAAAGGTGGTGCCAGCAACGGCACCTTCGTGGTCAGTAATCTCGGAGATGGTGTCAATGAAGCGGCAGGCGACGTGGTGCAGAACAGCCTGGACCGCTACCTGCTCGGCAACAACGTCGAGAATCCCACCTACACCGGCAGCAGTTTCACCGGTACCTACAACCCGCTGACCAACACCATCACCGGCGGTACCGGCAACGACTCGCTAGTGGCGCTCAATGGCGACGATATCTTCGTGCTCGGAGCAGGCTTCAGCGCCGACCTGGTCTTTGGCGTCGACGCCGCGTCGGCGGGAGGCGGCCAGGACCGGATTAGCATCCGACAGCGACCTTTACCGCCCATTTGGGCATCGCCGATGTGAGCGCCAATATCCGGCTACCCAATGTTGGGGTGCTAGGGGTCGAGTGTTCGAATCACTCCGTCCCGATCATATTATTCAATGACTTAGCCCAATCTGAAAAGGTTGGGCTTTTTCATGTCTTGTACGGACCGGAGACATGGTTGACGGGTGTGCGGGGAGTAAGGGCACGGTAAACCCATCTGTTCATCCCCGCTAAGCCCCGACATGGTGGACACCTTTTTAAGTGGACACCTTTTCTGGCCTTTTAAAGCGGATCCCCCATGCAGCCAAAACGACGCTCTTAC